>Ga0196977_1000304_pt1 | contig 28065 bp, 18 predicted proteins | sample S3v_1013CmetaG_FD_148634 | JGI IMG/M metagenome (GOLD analysis project Ga0196977, IMG submission 148634) | Soil microbial communities from Anza Borrego desert, Southern California, United States - S3+v_10-13C | ecosystem: Environmental > Terrestrial > Soil > Desert | place: USA: California... | reverse complement strand
CCAGAGGAGCGCGCCGGGGCGCAGCACCCGCCTGATCTCGAGCAGCACCGGCAGGGGATCGCCCATGCGCCGCAGGCCCTGGCCCCCGATCGCGAGGTCGAACGTGGCCGACGGCAACGGCAGCCGTTCGCCGCCGGCCGCGATGAGCGTGACCTGGCCGGACCAACGCTGGTTCCAGACATCTTCGGCCACGAAGCCTTCCGCGAGCGGATCGACCACGACGGCGCGGCGCCACGGCGCGGCGCTCACGGCCGGGCACGGGCCGGCGCCGAGCTCCACGACGGATCGGCCCGCGCACCACGCTCCGACTCCGCCCTGCGCTTCGGGGCCGAGCATCGCGGCGAGCTCCGAGCGGAGGAGCCCGGAGCACGGTGGATCGTTCCCGTCTTGGGCGGAATGGGGCGCGGTGGCGCGCGCGGCTTGCACCCATTCGCGGAGCTGCTCGCGGTACGCGCGCGTCAGGCTCTCGTGCTCGCGGCCGTCGGCGCCGAGGGCGCGGCCGTGGTCGAGCGTGCCGCGCCAGAGGGGGGGGCCGGCGGCGCGCGCGCCCGACATCCGCTCCAGCCTGGCGATCCGGTCGCGCAGGCCTTCCATCCCCGGCCCGGCGGCGCTCGCAACAATCCGCTTCGCCCAGGCCTTCAGCGCCACGCGGTGCTCCCCGCCCCGGCACGGGGCGGGGAGATGATAGCGGCGGGGAAGCGGTCAACTGACCGCGTGGGAGGCGCCGAGCTGCCAGGTCCACAGGTCGTCGCCCAGGTCCATCGTGTGCAGCACGAGCTGAGCGCCCTCGGAGCGCGTCCGCCCGCCGACGGTCATGAGTCCGCCGGCGGAGGCCGCGGCGGCGGGGAAGTCGATGGGCGCGGCGCCGCTCGCCTGTGTGACGTCGGTGCTCGACCACTGGCTGGTGACGAGCGAGAAGCGGAGCATGACGAGGTGGTCCTCGGCGTCGAGGCCGAAGAGATTGATGCCGCCGTCGGTGGACATGGCGGCGGTGACGCCGGCGCTGAAGGTCGGCGCGCCGGCGGCCCTGGTCAGGTTCGCCACCTTCCACTCGCCCATCCCGGGCACCCACCAGTAGGCGACGGTCTCGCCCTCGGCGTTGAGGCCGGTGATGTTCAGCGCGCCCCACGGGGTGGTGAACGCCGACAACTGGCCGGAGAGCGTCGGGCCGTCGAACGACTGCGTCATGTTGACGGTCTGCCACGCGCCCAGGCCGGGGGCCCACCAGTAGACGACCACCTCTCCGGCGTCGTTGAGGCCCGCGATGTTGAGCCCGTCCCAGCCGGAGACGAAGCCGGCGAGCCCGCCGCGCATCGTGGGTCCGTCGAAGAGCTCGGTCAGGTCGGAGTAGGCCCAGTCCTCCATGCCGGGAGCCCACCAGTACGCGACTGCGTGGCCGCGGCCGTCGAGGCCGGTGATGTGGATGGCGTTCCAGCTCGGCTGATAGACGGTGAGGTCGCCGCTCATTCCCGGCGCCGAGATCTGCGCCGTCATATCGACGAGCGTCCAGGTGTTGTCGGCGAGATTGCCGTGGAAGACCCACAGGTGGTGGCGCTCGTCGGTGACGGCGAGGTGGACCACGCCGTTGGGCGTGACGTACGGGGTCATGTCGACGGCGCGGGCGCGGAAGTTGGTGAGCGCGGCGATGTCGACGGTCGAGACGGCCCCGGTTGCGCCGTCGGTGATCGAGGCGACGGGCTGGCCGTCGAGGCCGCGGGCGAAGGTGACGGTCTTGGATCCCGCGCGCAGGGCGACGATCTCCTCCACCTGGCCGATGGCGCGCCGGGCCTTGAAGCGGAGCACCAGGCTGGGGGAGAAGGCGGGAAGATCGACCGAGAGGGAGCCGTCGGCGCTGAAGACGCCCTCGACGACGCTGAGCGGCGCATCGGTCCCGGAGTCGGTGGACCAGATCTCGATGTCGAACATCGCGTCGGCCTCGAGGCCGACGATGTCCACGCGCGCGCCGGTGACGGCGCCTGCGAGGGCGTCGCGATCCTGGAGGATGAAGACGATCCCCTGGGAGCCGTCCGACGCGCCCATGGCGTGGAGGGTGTGCCCGCCGGGCGCGCTCACGGCGAGGCGGCCGGTGAGCGGATCGGGGCTGTAGCGGGCGAAGTCGAAGCCGATCGCCGAGTTCGCGACCCAGGTGGCGATGGCCTGCTGCGTGCCGCGCATGTGGTCGTTCAGGATGAAGCCCTGGGTGATGGCGTAGCCGTTGTCGTGGTAGCCGGTGACGAACGAGAGGGCGGTCGACGCCATGCGGAGGGGCGTGCCGAACTGCCCGGAGGCGATGGCCGACCAGAGGACGGCGTTGTACAGCTCCTCGTCCTCGGCCATGGTGTAGGTCTTGCCGCCGGTGGAGGGCATGGAGGACATGTAGGTCTGGTCGGTGTAGTAGGGCGTGCCGCCGGGCCAGACCTCTCCCACGAGTCCCCACTCGCCGTTGAGGATCGGGCGGCGGTCGTCGGCCATGTGCAGCCAATGGGCCGTGACGGTCGCGCCCTCCACGGCGGGCACGACGGATCGGTCGCTCGAGGGGTTGTTGATCGGCTCCTCGCCGCCGCGGGTGTAGAAGTGCGGCGTGAGGACGTCGAAGTCGCGGCTGTAGAAGAGCGACCGGGCGATCGGCCCGCGCGGGTCCTCGATTACGGTGCTGTTGAGCACGAGCCTCTGGGGATCGACCGCGCGGGTGTGTCGGGCGAGCTCGCCGATCCACTGTGCGCGCCGGGAATACTCGGCGGCGCGGCCGGGGGAGGAATCGCCTTCGGGATTGAGCGTCCAGCCGGAGGCGTTCCATTCGCTGAGCATCTCGTAGCCCATGACGCGGTGGGCGTAGGGGCTGGACTTGACCCAGCCGGCCACCTCGGTCATGCGGTTCTTCGCGATCGTGAGCGTCTCGGGCGTCTGGAAGAAGTTGTCGAGGTCCGAGAGCGGCCCGCCGAAGGCGGTGGACCAGGGCCCCTCGGTGCCGAACGCGTCGTCCCAGAAGTAGGGCTGGAACGCCGAGATGATGAGGTACATCCCCCGCTCGGCGGCCTCCTCCATGACGAGATCGACGAAGTCGTGCATGTCCTCGTTGAACTCGCCGGGGGTGTGCTCGAGCCAGTAGGTGCCGCGCGGGCTTTCCGGGAGGGCCGGGTTGCCGTCCGAGTGCGTGGACTGGAGCTCGATGTAGACGCGCATGGTGTTGATGCCGCGGGCCTGCAGCGAGTCGAGGTAGTCCTCGTAGGGTCCCTCGAGCGTCTCGCGGCCGTAGAAGTTCTGGAAGATGCCGTTGGCGTTGTCCCAGACGTCGCCGGGGTACATCTGGCGGGTGAAGGCCCAGCTGAGGCCGAGGTGGTCGCCGACGGCGATGAAGGGCTCGCCCGATTCGGTGACCATCATCCGCCCGAGCGGCGAGGGCACCAGGCGCGTCCCGGCGCTTCGATCCTGCGCGGTCGTCTGGGTGGTGAAGGTCTCGACCGCCATGCCGCCGACGTTGCCGGCGCCGTCCATGGCACGGATCGCGACCCAGTAGGTCGCCCCCGGCTGGAGACCGATGAGGCGCAGGCTCTCGTCCTTGCCGGCGAGCCTGGGGGTGTACCGGTTCTCGAACGCGGCGGCCTCGAGCCAGTCGCGGTCGGAGGCGATCGGGCTCGTCGAGTAGCGGATCTGGTAGGCGCTCACGTGCCCGAGGCCGGTGGTCGTGCCGGCCGGGGCGGAGAATGCGAGGCGGGCGCTGTAGCCGGTGATTCCGGCGATCGCCAGGTCGTCGATCGTGGCGGGGACCTGGCCGGCACGGGAATCGATGAACATGACCTCGGCGTAGTTCACCGGGCCGTTGATGCCGGGCCCGGTGCCCGAGGCGCTCCCGTGCACGCCGACCATGTGGTCGTCGGCGATGAGCTCGTGGTCCCACTTCTCCTGGCTCCATCGCCACCTAGTCATGTCCCGCTCGCCGCCCGAGTCGTCGAGGATGATGTCGAAGTTCATCCCCATGGTGAGCCCGTGCGCGGGCGCCGCGACGCCGAAGGCCGACCAGGGCAGGAAGAGCTCGCTCGTCCAGCCCGTGTCCACGTCGCTGTCGTCGTTGAGGGTGCCGTCGTAGGTGGTCGCGTAGGCGGCGCCCGTCGGCAGGTAGTAGTCCTCCGGGTCCTCGCCCCGGGCCTCGATGGCGCCCCAGTCGTCGCCGAACCAGCCGACGCCGGTCCCGCTCCCGGCGCCGTCGCCCTTGACGAACTTGAAGCGCCGGACGGGGCCGTCGGCGTCGTTGGTCGGGTCGGTGAAGTTGCCGATGCTGTAGCCGAAGGCGTAGTCGTCGGCCTGCAGATACTCCTCGCGCGACCCGTCCAGATCGAAGTAGAAAGTGACCGAGTCGTCCTGCTCGAGCTGCCACAGGTCGCCGGCGCCCCCGCCGCCGCCGTCGGCCCAGAGCCGGGCGTCCTTCACGTCGGTGGCGAGATAGATCCCTCGGCCGTCGTACATCGCGTAGACCGACGCGGCGGTCCCCTCACGGAACGCGAGGGACCGGGTGGTCACGAAGGCGCTCGCCCAGCCCGCGTCGTCGAGCTCGCCGTCGATGACCGCCGCCCCGTGCGGGATGGCCCACAGGGGGTGGTCGGTGGTGATCGGGTCGCTTCCCGCGGAGAGGAACACCCGGTCTTCGAGCCGCTCCCAGCCGAGACAATCAGTGCGCATCGCATGCTCTCCCCGGCGCCCGGCCAGAGGGCGCCTCCCCGGGCCCTCTGATCGGCCGCGGAAGGCCTCGTCGCCACACTGGGGGCGGGTCGGAGGGTGAAGGCCTGCGGGTCGTCGGGCCGTTGCGGGCGATGCGGCCGTGCATGGATACAAAGGCTTGTTGGTCAATGGCTTACGCACTTCATCCCCGTGGTTATCATGCACACCGGAGGTGTCCGGCGTGGTCCAGGCAAGACAGACCAAGCAGCAGGCCGCAATCGACCGGGTAATCGCCCACTCCGCCCGTCCGTTGAGCCCCGGCGAAATCCTCGCCAAGGCTCGGCGGCAAATCCCCACTCTCAGTTTGGCGACGGTTTATCGGACTTTACGGCGTCTGGAAGAAAGCGGTTCAGCGGCCAGGGTCGAGATTCCCGGGCAGCCTCCGCGGTTCGAATCCCGCCTGGCGGCCGGGACGCACCACCACCACTTCGTGTGCCAGGTGTGCGACCGGGTGTACGACATCCCGGGGTGCGCGCGGGGGATCGAGGCGCTGGCGCCCGCGGGGTTCACGGTCGAGTCGCACGAGATCGTGCTGTTCGGGCGGTGCGGGGCCTGCGTGGGGGGCGGCTGAGCCGGCGCGTCAGGGGTCGAGGTCGAAGATGCGGATGCGCCGGAACTCGACGGGGTCGCCGTGGCCCGCGAATCCGAAGTGGCCCCGGGCGCGGCCGCGCCCGGAGAAGGCCTCGGCGGGGGCCATGAACTCGGTGATGACCGAGGTGTCGGCGTCGAGGATGCGGGTTCCGTTGAGCTCCACGGTGATCCGAGGGCCCACGACGCGGACGGCCTGGAAGTTCCACTCCCCCGCCGGGCGGAGGTAGCCGCGATGGGCCGCGGCTTGGCCGTAGACCGAGCCGTGGTACTGGCGCGGGTCGAGCGAGGCGTAGGTCGGGTGCTCGCTGTCGAGGACCTGGAGCTCGCACATGCCCGAGTACGCGGGGTCGCCCTCGCCGGGGTAGCGGATCGCGAGGCCGTTGTTGCCGCCGGGCGGCAGCTTGAACTCGAATCGGGCGGCGAAGTCGCCGTATTGGCGCTCGGTGTAGAGCGTCCCGGCGCGGCCGGCGCGGCAGCGGAGCGCCCCGTCGACCACTTCGTACTCCTCCACGGCGCCCGCCCAGCCGGAAAGATCGGTCCCGTTGAAGGCCGGCACGAAGCCGGCGTCGCGATGGGACGCGAGGATCTGGTTGGCTTCCTCGGGCGAGATCTCGCGCAGAAAGATGTTTCGCCAGGCGACCTCGCCGCCGTGCGTCTGGAGCTGGATGGGTCCTTCGCGCGGGAGCGGGAGCGTGCGGTCGAAATAGTTCTCGAGGCGGGCGTGGTCGACGACCAACTGCTCGTTGAGCCAGACGGAGACCCGCTCGCCGACCATCACGATCCGGACGGCGTTCCACTCGCCGAAGGGCCGGTCGGCGCGGACGAGGGGGTCCTTCCCGGCGGCGGCCTCGCTGTTGTTCCAGAGGCCGCCCGAGCCCTTGGCGCCGCCGGCGGGCCAGTTGCCGCCAGCCTCGGTGGTGTCCCAGATCTGCACCTGCGGCATGCCGCGGAGATAGATCCCGCTGTCGGCGCGCGGGGCCGTGCGGTATTCGAGGCGCAGCTCGAAATCCGCGTAGGTTTCGTCTGTGGTGAGGTACAGGCCTTGGCCGTCGTTGATGAGGGTCCCGTCCTCGACGCGCCAGTGCTGGGCTATGTCGGCGAGGCTCTCGGCTTTGCGCCGCTCGAGGTCGGGCGCGGCGTAGACGGCGCGGGGGTCCTCGGTGCCGAGGCCCCACCAGCCGGAGAGATCGCGGCCGCTCAAGAGGGGCTGGAATCCGTCCGGCGCGGGAGTCTGGGCGAGCGCGGGGCGCGCGAGGAGCGCGGCGGTGACGGCGAACGCACGTGCCCAGCCCGAATTCCGCATGCCGCCTCTCCTGAATCGGTGCGCCGAGACGGTACGTCCGCGGCGTCGCGTCGTCCATGCGGGCGCTTGTGGCGGGGTGGCCGTCGGGTATGCTGGGCGGGCTCGGCGGCGCGACGGGTTGCGGCGGCGAGCGGATGCCGGGCAGGCGATCCGGGCGCACCGGTCGGGGCGCCGGTCGCCCTTGAAGACAGATCGGGAGGCTTCGATGCTGCGACTCTCACGCCCCTTGACGATTCTCGCCGGGTTGGCCGCGCTGACGCTCGCGTCGGCGGCGACGGCCCAGCAGCGGACGGCGGACCAGGTGCTCCAGGATCTTGGCGCGCTGCGCGCGCCGGAGTTCGACCAGAGGCGGCGGGAGGACCGGGCCTACTTCGACCAGTTCTCGAAGGACCGGGCGGCCTACATGGAGGCCCGAGCGGCGCTGGCGAGGGAGCTCTTCGACTCCGACCCGGCGCACGAGCAGGTGCAGGAGCTCATGATGGAGCGATGGGGCACCCTGGGGCAGCTCAAGCGGTACGACGAGGTGCTCGCCGAGACAGAGGCCCTCGCGGCGGGAGATTCGCCCCTGGCCCTGGACGCGGCGTACGCGCACGCGCAGACGCGCGGCGCGCAGAGCGGCTGGGACCTCGCCGAGTGCGGCGGCGAGATCGATCGGTTTATCGCCCGGGCTCCGGGGGACGAGCGCGGCGCCCGCCTGCTCTACAGCGCGGCGCAGGCGGCGCCTGAGGCCGACGCGCAGCTGGCGATCTACCGGCGCATGGTGAGCGACTTCCCCGGGGCGCGGGCGACGAGGTACGTGCCCGGGAAGATCATGCAGCTCGGGGGGATCGGGAAGCCGTTCGAGCTGGCGTTCCAGAACGCCACGGACGGGGCCACGATCGACCTGGCGGCGAACAAGGGCACGATCTATGTGATCGACTTCTGGGCGACGTGGTGCGGGCCGTGCGTCGCCGAGATGCCGCACATGAAGGAGCTCTACGCGAGCTATCGGGACAAGGGCGTGGAGTTCGTGGGGGTGAGCCTGGATCAGCCGGAGGACCAGGGCGGACTGCAGAAGCTCCTCGGGTACGTGGGCGATCATGAGATCGCGTGGCCGCAGTACTATCAGGGCAACGGCTGGGAGAGCGAGTTCTCCACCTCGTGGGGGATCAACTCGATCCCGGCGCTGTTCGTCGTGGATCACCACGGCAACCTGCACTCGACGAGCGCGCGTGGCCGGCTGGAGGAGATCCTTCCGGCGCTGATCGCGCAGCGCGAGGCTGGGAACTGAGGCGCTCGGGGGGGCGGGGGCGTCGGGGCGCGGGGGGCGCATGAAGGGGCGCTCACGCGGCGGGTGTGCTCCGGGGCGCGACGTCGCCTATCCTGCCGATCGGGCGCGAGAGGTGATGGCGCGTGTGGAGTTCTCGGAACACAGCGAGCTGGATCTTCTGCGGCCTGACGGCTCTGATCTCCGGCTGCTCGACCGTGCGCATCACGGATCCGCCGCGGACGGCGACCGAGCAGTTCCTGCTCTCCGAGGCGGCCTCCGAGGCCGTCGACGGCCTCAACTTCTCGACGCTGCGCGGGCGGGCGGTGTGGGTGGAGGACTCGTACTTCGCGGCGTCGGAGGCCGAGTTCGTGCTCGGACAGATGCGGGCGAAGATGCTGATGGAGGGCGTGCGGCTCGCGCCGACGCGCGAGGAGTGCGAGGTGGTCGTCGAGGTGCGCAGCGGCGGCGTCGGCATCGATCGCTACGGCTTCCTTCTCGGCGCCGCGGCTTCGATACTGCCGTCGAGCGTGCTCACGAGCGACTCGGACGACGGCTACTCCGTGCCGATCGCGACGCCGGAGCTGAGCGTGCTCAAGAACGTCGACCAGCGCGCCGTCGCGGGCGTCTCGTACGTCGCCTACTGGCGGGACACCGGGGAGATCGTCGCGGCCTCCGGCCCGTACGTGGGGCGCGCGTTCCGCGACGACTGGTGGTACTTCGGCATCGGGCCGAAGAGCCGCGGCGACATTCCGCCGGTCGACGAGGGGCGCGACGCGGCGATTCTCCGGAGCGAGAACGACGAGGACGCGGCGGACTCGGGGGAGGACGCGCCAACGCCGACTGCCGATGCGGAAGGCGAGCCGGCGCCCGAACCACCTCCCGAGGCTGACGGCTCGGACGACGACTGAGCCCCACTGGCGCATGGCAAGCACGCCCACGAGCCCCAGCCCCCGCGCCCCGCGCAGGCGACGCCTCCGCCGGTTTGCGGCGTGGGGGATCGTTCTCGTCTGCGTGCTCGCGCTCCTGCTGCTCGCGGTCGAGGTCGTGCGCCGCTCGGATCTGGTGAAGCGGCTGGTGGTGGGCAAGGTGCAGGAGGTGACCGGCTTCATCGTGTCCGCCGCGGACGTGCGGGTCGGATGGGGCGGGGCGACTGTCGTGGAGGACCTCGTCTTCACGCTGCCGCTGAGCGACGAGCCGGCGCTCACGATGGACCGGCTGGTGGTGCGGCACGAGGCGCTGCCTCTGGTCATCATCCGGCGTGGTCTGACGGTGGAGAGCGTCTCGATCGAGCACCCGGTGGTGCTGGCGAAGGAGCAGTCGGGTCCGGAGGGGGCGACGGTCGGGTGGTCGCTCGCTGAATCGCTCGACCGGCTCCTGGCAAGCTTGCCGGAGGGGGAGGGCTCGGACGGGCCGGCGCAGATCCCTGAGGTGACGATCACCGGCGGTGAGCTTGTGCTTGCGCCGCTGGGGGGGGCGCGCGTGCCGCTGGGGTTCGCGGCGTCGGTGCGGAGGCCGAGCGCCCTAGCGATGACCTTCGAGATTGAGATCGCGGACCTCTTGGCGGCGCGGGGTGAGGCGGCGGTGGGCGGCGAGTGGACGCACGACGCGACCGCGCGACTCGCGCCGACCGATCTCGTCTGGGCGCAGCTCCGGCGGATGCTGCGCGCGGAGATGGTCGAGACGCCGGCGGCCGAGGCGCGGTGGATCGGCCGGCTCGGGGCGGGTGGGCTGGCCGGGCTTCTCCACATCGAGCGAGCTTCTTCCGGCGAGATCACGGCCGCGGGCGACACCGGCGTTCTGGCGGGGGATACGGTGGCGCTGAGCCCGCGGGGGCTGCGCCTGGAGATCGGGGGCAATCCGCCGGTCGTGGTGCACGACGGGCGGGTGCTCGTCGATCGCGAGCAGGTGGTGCTCGAGGACGTGGTCGTGGAGGGCGCGGATCAGGTTCTGAATATCGACGCGCGTGCGGACACGCAGGCTCTGGCCGGGCAGGCGGAGTTTGCGTTCCGCGGCCGCGCCGGCGAGCTCTTCACGCACCAGGGCAGCGGGTCGCTCGAGGTGCAATCCCCCGCCGGGCGCCCGGTCGTGGTCGCGACGCTCGCGGGGTCGGGCGAATCGCCGAACGGGCGCGTCCGCACCGAGGCTCGGCTGACGGCGGCCGGGAGCGACTGGCGGAACCTCGCCGGGACGCTGGAGCTGGCGCGGCTGGAGTATCGGAGCGGCGACACGACGTGGGACGCGAGCGGCCTCGCGATCGCGGCGGGCGTGACGGAGACCGGCGTGGTAATCGACGGCGTGGACATCCCCAACGCGCGGTCGAGCCTTCTGAGCGGGCAGGTGAGCGTTCGAGGACCTGGCCTGGTCTCTGAACGCGCGCATCAACGACTGGCGGCCGCTCGCCGAGGGGCCGGAGTTCGACCTTGTCATGCAGAGTGAGGGGGTCGGCGGCGCGGTCGAATCGTTCTTCGCCGAGGGCGGCGACGAGGCACTGCGCTTCACCGGGCGCGGGGCCTACGACCCGACGCTCCCGAAGCCGGTCTCGCTCGGTGTGGAGCTCGCGATCGATCGCGAGGCGGGGCCGGACGGGACGGAGGCGGCGCCGGCGGCGGGCGCGTCGGTGATACCGGCCAGCCTCTACGGGGCGATCAGCGCGGACTTCACGCTCAGCGGCACGCTCCAGCCGGTGCGGCTCGACGGCGAGGCGCGGATGCTCACCGAGGGGGTGCGGTTTCGCGAGGTGGTCTTCGAGGACATGGAGCTCCTCGGCACGGCGGAATTCCACGAGGGAGGCGGCACATTCTCGTCGGAGGAGTTCGCGCTCCTGGAGGGGAACGCGAGCCTGGTGGCGCGGTCGGACTGGCGCGGGAACGTGCAGGCCGAGGCGAGGGTGGAGGGGGTGAACCTGGAGACGCTCGGGGTGATCTTCGCGCCGGAGGTGCCGCTGAAGGGGCGAGCCGGCGCGGTCCTCACGGCCGAGCTTCCGGGTGGCGAGCTGGAGGACGTGGTGGCGCGGGCGGAGTGGCGGGTCGAGGGCTTCGCGACGACGCTCTTCGAGGTCGAGCGCGCCGTGGGCGCGGCGACCTACGCCGAGGGGGTGGTCGAGCTCGAGGAGACGTCGATCTTCAACGGGGGCGGAGAGGTCCGCACGCGGGCGACGTTCCCGCTCGACAACCTCTCCAACGTCGACGCGAGCGTCGAGGCCGACCGGTTCGCGATGCAGCTCGGGGGGGTGCGGGCGGTCGTCACGGGCCGCTCGGAGGGGACGCTGGACGTGCTCAACCAGCGCGCGGAGATGAGCCTCGCGGGCTCGGCCGATTTCACGCTCGAGGAGCAGCGGGTCGCCACCATCGGCATCGACGGCCAGATCACGGGGCGCACGCTCGAGCTCGGGACCATCGAGGGCCGGATCGGCGACGGCGTGCTCGGGGGGGTGGCGATCGTTCCCCTGGACGCGCTGGCGGAGAGCACCGCCCGGCTGACACTCCGGGACCTGGAGCCGCGGTATTTCGGCGGTCTTTGGGCGCAGACGCGCGACGTCGCCGGGAGGGTCAACGGCACGCTGGTGCTCGCGCCGACGAGCGAGGAGCACGCCCCCGAGCCCTCCCGCCTGGACGTCGAGTTCGCCCTGAGCGATGCGGCGTGGCGGTCGGTGGCGCTCGAGAGCCTGAGCATCCAGGCGTACATCGGCGAGGAGCGCAGCGTGCTCCACCGGGCGATCGCGCGGCTCGGGGGCGGCACGGTGACGCTGTGGGGCTCGACCAACGATCACGACGGCGACCGGTACGTGCAGCTCTCGGGGGACGTGCGTTCGGTCGATCTCCAGCAGGTGGTCAGCGCCGTCGCCCCGGATGCGGACCGGTACGAGGGGCGCGTGAGCGCGACGTTCTCCGGGGCCGGGTACGCGCTCGAGCCGCACCGGCTCTTCGGCCAGGCCACGGTGACGGTGACCGACTCGGACCTCATCGCGATCCCAGTCATCAACGAGCTCTACTCCCTTTTCCGGGCGAGCGATCGCGGGGACCGCAACGGGGCCGGCATCGCCGAGATGCGTCTGGACGGCGAGAGGCTGTATATCCCGCGGGCGGACTATTTCAACCGGGGGCTGGAGCTCCGCGCCTCATTGACCGTCGCGGATGTTTTCCGGGGCAAGCACAGCCCGATCGTGGGGATGGCGGTGGGCACGGCGCGGCCGCTGGCCGGCTCGGAGCTCGGGCTCACCGAGCGCGCCGACCGCATGCTCTCGGCGGCCCAGGCGGGCGGGACGATCGCGCGCATCGACGGCACCCTCTCCGAGCCGGAGGCGAAGGTCGTCGCGCTGGCCGACCTGCAGAATTTCGTGTCGCGGCTGCTGAGCCCGCTCGGGGAATGAGCGCCTTGCCCGCGCGCGGGGGCCCGGGGGCGGCGAGCGGCGGGATGCCTTAGACTCCGCGGATGACGCTCGCGAGACGCCGCGCCGCGGCCGAGAAGTATCGACCCGGGAGCATCGGGCTGCTGCTCGTGGCCGAGGCTCCGCCCTGCGCTCCCGAGCGTTATTTCTACTTCGAGCGCGTGGACCAGCACGACTGGCTGTTCCGCTACGTCTGGGAGGGCCTCACGGGCGAGAAGCCGGAGCGCGGACGCAAGCCCGAGCACCTGGTGGCGCTGCGCGACTCGGGCGTGTTTCTCATCGATCTCCACGAGGAGAACGTGTCCGGCCCCTCGCTCGCGCAGCTGCGGCCCCTGGCGCCGGGGCTGGTCGAGCGGTGCCGCCGGCTGGATCCGCGCCACATCGTGCTCATCAAGTTCAGCGTCTACGACGCGGCGTTCGCGGCCCTCGCGGATGCCGGGCTCCCGGTGATCGACGCGCGGCTGCCGTTCCCTGCGAGCGGTCAGCAGCAGAAGTTCCTCTCCGGGTTCCGGCGGGTCTGCGCGGGGGCCGGGATCGAGGTGCGAACGCCCGCGTGAGCCGCGGCGGCGCGGGCTTTCAGTCCCTGGGCGGGCGCGCGACCAGGCCGTAGGTCTCCTCCTCCTTGCGCGGGCCGGACTCGGCCTCGATCTCCCAGCCGCCGCCGAGCGACTTGTAGAGGCGCACGAGGTTCGTGGACACCGCGAGCTCGCTCTGCACGAGGGCATCTTCCGACGCGAAGAGGTCCCGCTCGGCCTGGAGGACGCTCAGGAAGTCGCTGAGGCCCTGCTCGTAGAGATTCCGTGCGAGCCCGGCGGCGCGGCGGTCGGCCTCCACCGCGCCGGACAGGGCTTGCCTGCGCGCCTGCTCGCGCTCGAAGGCGACAAGCGCGTCCTCGACCTCGCGGAGCCCGGTCAGGACGCTCTGCTCGTACGCCGCGAGGGCCTGCTCTTCCTGCGCGTTCTGCACCTCGATATTGCTCCGGATGCGGCCGAAGTCGAGCGCTCTCCAGCTCACGCCCGGGCCGAACGACCAGAACAGGCTCTCGGCGTCGGCCAAGCCTCCGATCTCGGAGCTCTGCACGCCCCACGCGCCGGTGAGCGTGAAGCGGGGGAACAGGTCCGCGGCGGCGACGCCGATGCGCGCGGTGGCGCCCGCGAGCCGGCGCTCGGCACGGCGGATATCGGGACGCCGGCGGAGGAGGTCCGACGGCAGCCCGACCGGCACCCGGGCCGGGGGCGAGGGCAGGGCCTGCGCGGGCGCGAGCTCCTCGAGCAGGGCGGCGGGGGGCTGCGCCAGCAGGACGCTGAGCGCGTGGATCGACTGGCGTGCGCCGCTCTCGAGGGCGGGGATCTCGGCCTGCGTCGAGCGCACCTGCGCCTCGGCGCGGGCGACATCGAGATCGCCGACGAGCCCGGCGTCGAACCTTGCGCTCGTCATTGCGAGCGTCTCCCGCTGGGCCTGAAGGTTCGCCCTCGCGATCTCGATACGGCGCTGGAGGCCGCGCAGCTCGACGTAGCGCTGGGCCACCTCGGCGAGGAGGCTGACGAGCACGTCGCGCCGGTCTTCGACGGACGCGGAGACGTCGGCATCCGCGGCCTCGATCCCGCGCCGCACGCCGCCGAAGACGTCGATCTCCCACGCGGCGTCGAAGCCGGCGCGGTAGAGGTCGGTCTCCGTCGCGGGGCCGGCGCCGACGGGGGCGTCGACGCTGCCGCTCGGGCGGTCGCGCGAGTAGGAGGCCCCGACGTCGACGCTGGGGAACAGGTCCGCGGCGACCACGCCCCAGCGGGCCCGCGCCTCGCGGACGCGCGCCTGGGCACCGCGCAGGTCGGGGTTGGCTCGCACGGCGCGCCCGATCAGGGAGTCGAGCACCGGGTCGTCGAACGTGGTCCACCATGACGCGAGGTTGGCGGGCTCGGGCGTGGCGACGCTCGCCGGGGCGGCTTGATCAGCCCGGGCGCCGTCGGGCGCGAGGGCCGCCCACGAGCCCGGGAGGGCCGTTTCCGGCGCCGAGTATTCCGGGCCGACGGTGCACGCGGCGAGCATCAGGGAGAGTCCGGCGCACGAGCCGGCCCGGAGCACACGGATCTGCGGAGCATGCATGCACAGAATCCCTCTCAGGCGATCCCCAGCACCGGGGGCGCGGGCGCGAGCGGATGGAGCTCAACCTCGGACACGGGGTGCGCCTCGTGCGACCGGTGCCTGGCCGCGATGAGCGAGTAGAACACCGGGACGACGAAGAGCGTGAAGAGCGTGCCGACCGCCATGCCGGCCACGAGGACGATTCCGATGCTGTTCCGCGCGGCCGAGCCGGGCCCGGTGACGAAGACCAGCGGCAGGTGGCCGAGGACGGTGGCGGCGGAAGTCATCAGCACGGGGCGGAGGCGCGTGAGCGCGGCCTCGCGCAGGGCGGCGGCCTTGTCGAGCCCCCGCTCCTGCAGGGTGTTGGCGAATTCGACGATGAGGATGCCGTTCTTGGCGATGAGGCCCACGAGCGTGATCAGCCCGACCTGGGAGTAGATGTTGATGGTGGTCCAGTCGAGAAAGCTGAAGACCAGGGCCCCGGAGATGGCGAGCGGCGCCGAACCGAGGAGCACGATGAGCGGGTCGCGGAAGCTCTGGAACTGGGCCGCGAGCACGAGGTAGATCAGCACCGCGGCGAAGCCGAGCGTCTGGGTGAGGGCGGCGCCCTCGCGCCGGATCTGGCGGGACTCGCCGGCGTAGTCCATGATCACGCCGGCGCCCGCGGCGGCGCCGGCCGCCTGCTCGAGGACGCGGAGGCCTTCCTCCTTGGTGACGCCGGGCTGCACGCCGCCGAAGATGCGCACCGCGTTACGCTGCTGGAAGCGGTTCAGAGTGCGCGGGGCCGCGTTCGACTCGATGCGGGTGAAGGCGGAGACGGGCACGAGCTCGCCGCCGTTGCGGGGCGACCTGATCTTGAGGTCGAGGAGCGGGCCGATCGTGGCGCGGTCCTCGTCGCCCAGCTGCGGGATGACCTTGTAGCTCCGGTCGAAGTAGTTGAAGCGGTTCACGTAGGCGCCGCCGAGCATTGTGCCGAGCTCCTGGCCGACGCTCGCGAGGTCGAGGCCGAGGTCGGCGATGCGCTCGCGGTCGAGCACGACGCGCGCTTCGGGGAGGTCGATCTTGAGGTCGGTGTCCACGTAGAGGAACTTGCCGCTCTGCCACGCGGCCCCGAGCACGGCGCCCACGGTCTCCATGAGCTGCTCCGGCGGCGCGTCGGTCTGCAGGACGAGCTCGACGTCGTACTGCCCCGGGGTGGGCAGCGGCGGGTCGAGGCGGGGGAACACGCGCAGCCCGGGCACCTGCGAGACGGCGCCGTACACCTCGCCGTACATCTCCTCGGTGGAGCGTTCACGGGAGCGCCAGTCCTTGGCGACCATGCCGCCGAAGCCGCCCCACTGCGTCACGAGGGACCACATGAACTTGGCCTCGGGGAACTGGGTCACCCGCTCGACCACGTCGCGGGAGGCGGTGTTGCTGGCGTGAAGCGTGGAGTCGGGCGAGGCCTCCAGGAACAGGCTGATGTGGCTCTGGTCCTCGACCGGGGCCAGCTCGCGCCGGGAGAAGGTGTAGAGCGGCACGGCGGCGGCCATGACCAGGGCGGCGGCGGCGACGATCCCCCAGCGCATCTCGAGCGCGCCGTCGAGCATCCGGGCGTACACGCGGCGGATGAGATCGAAGCCGGCGTTCACCAGGCGCGTGAGCCGGCCTTCCTTGCCGTGCGGGTGCACGAAGTGGGCGCTCATCACCGGCGAGAGCGTGAGGGCCACGACGCCCGAGATCACGACGGTCGCCGCGAGGGTGATCGCGAACTCCATGAAGAGCGAGCCGGTCAGGCCGCCCTGGAAGCCGATCGGGGCGTACACCACCGCGAGGGTGATGGTCATCGCGATGACCGGCCCGACCAGCTCGCGCGCGCCCAGCACGGCGGCCTCGGTGCGGGTCTTGCCCTCGCGCACGTGGCGGGCGATGTTCTCGACGACGACGATCGCGTCGTCCACGACCAGGCCGACCGAGAGCACGATCGCGAGCATGGTCAGGAGATTCAGGCTGAAATCCATCAGCAGCATCACGATGGTGGCGCCGATCAGCGACACCGGCATGGCGATGAGGGGCACGATCGCCGTGCGGATGGAGCCCATGAAGAGGAACACCACCGCCCCGACGATCAGCATCGTCTCGATCAGGGTCTTGCTGATCTCCTCGAGGGCGTCCTCCATGAAGACGGTCGCGTCGTAGGCCATCTCCATCCGGATGTCCGGCGGCAGCGTCGGCCTGATGCGCTCCATCTCCTCGCGGAGGCGGTGGGCGACCTCGATCTCGTTGGACCCCACCAGCGGCCACACGCCGAGGTAGACGGCCTCCTCGCCGCTGAACTTGGCGACCCAGTCGGCCTCCTCTGCGCCGAGCTCGACGCGTGCGACGTCGGAGAGGCGGACGATTGCGCCGTCTCGCTCGGCGACGATCAGGTCCTCGAACTCCTTGGCCGTCCGGAGGTCGGTGTTCGCGAGCAGGTTGACCTGGACGAGGTTGCCCTTGGTCTGCCCCACCGCCGCGAGGTAGTTGTTGCGGCGGAGGGCCTCGTGCACATCCCCCGGGGAGAGGTTCATCGCGGCCAGGCGGTCGGGATCGATCCACACGCGCATGGCGATCTGGCGCCCGCCCTCCACGGTGACGCGCTGCACTCCCGGGAGCGTGGCGAGCTGCGGCTGGAGGGTCCGCACGAGCCAGTCCGTGACCTGCGGGACGGACCGCTGCGGGGAGGTGAAGCTCAGGTAGAACGAGGCGTAGGGCCGGTCGGCCCGCTGCACCTCGACGACGGGGGGCTCGGCCTCGGGCGGCAGCTCGGAGCGCACCTGCTGCAGGCGCGCCGTGACTTCCGCCAGGGCGGCGGTGCTGTCGTGATTGAGCTTCAGCCGCACGGTGACGATGCTGATCCCGGCGCGGCTGGTCGATTCGAGGTAGTCGACGCCGCTGATCGCCGAGACCACGCGCTCGATCGGCGTGGTCAGGAAGCCGCGCACGGTCTCGGCGCTGGCGCCGTAGTACACCGTGGTGATCAGGAGCGACGAGCTCTCGATCTTGGGGTATTGCTGGACCGGCAGCGTCGTCGCCGCCCGCCAGCCCACGAGCACGATGACCAGGTTCACGACGATCGCGAGAACCGGGTGCCTGATGAAGATGTCAGTGAACGATCGCACGAGCAGATCCTCCCGGCCCCTCCGGCCTCACTCCGTCCCGCCCGCCGGCGCGGCCTCCCCGGTCACGGCGAGCTTGACGCCTTCGCGCAGCTTGAAGGAGCCGCTCGCCGCGATGCGCTCGCCCGGCTCGAGGCCGCTGGTGATCAGGACCTCGTCGCCGAGCACCGGCCCGCCGGTGACGGGGCGCATCTGGGCCCGCTCGACCCCGTCCTCCGCGGCGACGATCACGAAGACGTGGTCGCCCCCCGGGCCCTTGCGGAGCGCGCTCACGGGCACGGCCACGGCCTTGCGCTCCGGGCCGACGGGGACGCGCACGCGCACCGAGGCGCCCGGCATGAGCACCGCGCCGGTGTCGCCGGGCTCGACCAGGGCGCGCACCATGGCGTTCCTCGTGCCCTCGTCGACGAGCGCGTCCACCGCCGCCACGACGGCCGGCAGCGGCGGCGCATCGGGGGACGTGAACACCTCCACCGGCTGTCCCTGGCGGAGGCCCGCGGCCACCTGCTGGATCACGGCGAAGTCGACGTGGACGGCCTCGTCCACGCTCTGGAGGGTGGTGAGCAGAGTCCCAGCCTCGAGGTACTGGCCCGGGTGCACATCGGCGAGGCCCACGCGGGCGCGGAAGGGCGCGCGGATCGTCTTGCGGTCGATGATGGCTTCGAGCCGTGCGATCTGCGCAACGGCGACGTCCCGCTCGGCCCGGGCCCGGTCCACCTCTAGCGCCGACACGGCCTCGCTCTCGTTGGCCCGGCGGACGCGTTCGAGGAGCGTCTCGGCGAGGCGCGCCTGCGCCTGGTGCGCACGCAGCTCGGCCTCCTCGACCGAGACATCGAGCGCGACGAGCACGGTCCCTTCCTCGACGATGCGGCCGGGGGTCAGCATCACCTCTCGGACGGTGCCGGGCTCCTCGTTGCGGAGCGTGATGGACTGCAGCGCGAGCACGGTGCCGATCGAGGTGGTCGTCGCCCGGTGCTCGCGCTCGCGGGCCAGAGCCGCCACGACCGCCTCGACGGGCTCCGGCTGGCTCGCGGCCGCGGCGTCGCGGTCCTGCATCGAGTCGAGCTTCCACGCCCCCAGCCCCGCCCCGGTCCCGCCGACCAGGGCCAGGAGCACAATCGAACCGACCACGCCTCTGGCTCGCATTGTCGATCTCCTCTCGAAAGTCGATGTACACTACGTCCAGAGCCGCTGGAGCATTCGATAGTGCAGATCCAGATTTGTCGTCCAAGAGTCCGGAGATAGAAATCCAGCTGGCTAGTCTGATCGTCCAGGTTCGGGTTGGATCCGGACTTGCACACGCGAAGCGCGCGAGAGGAGCACGCGATGGATGTGTTGACCGACGTGATGCAGACGCTGCGTGTGCGCAGCCATCTTTACGGGCGCGCCGAGTTCACGGCGCCGTGGGGGATCAGCGTGCCGCGAGAGCCGGGGCACGCGGGCTTCTTCGTGATCTCGCGCGGGAGCTGCTGGCTGGAGACGGACGGGCTGGAGAACCCGGCGCCGCTCGCGGGCGGCGACTTCGTCTTCTTCCCCCACGGTGGCCCGTATCGGCTGCGCGACGCGCTGGATTCGCCCGTGACGGCGGTCGAGGAGATCGAGTCGGTCGAAGATTCGCGCGGCAGGGTGTGCACGGCGGGCGGCGGGGGCGCACCGACCTCGGCGGTCTGGGGGTGCTTCGAGTTCGAGGACGGCGGCCGCAACCCGCTCATCGAGAGTCTCCCGCCGGTGATCCACCTGACGGCAGAGGCGGGGCCGAGCGTGCAGTGGCTGCAATCCACGCTGCAGTTCGTGACTTCGGAGATCTCGTCGGGGCTGCCGGGGGCGGAAACGGTGGCGAACCGCCTCACGGACATTCTGTTCGTGCACGCGATCCGCGCGCATATCTCGGGCTGCGCGGCGCACGGATGCCGCGCGAACGGCTGGCTCCGCGCGCTGGCGGACCCCAAGATCGGCGGGGCGCTCCGCCTGATCCACCAGACGCCGCAGAACGATTGGACGGTCGACTCCCTCGCGAGGGCGGTGGCGATGTCGCGCTCCGCGTTCGCCGCGAAGTTCACCACGCTGGTGGGCGAGTCGCCCCTCCGCTACGTCACCGCGTGGCGCATGTGCAAGGCCACGGACATGCTGCTGCGGGGGGATCCGATCAGTGTCATCGCGAGGACGGTCGGGTATGACACGGATGCGGCGTTCGGCAAGGCGTTCAAGAAGCACGTCGGGCTCGCTCCGGGCGAGTTCCGCCGCCGCTCTCGCGAGACGGCGGTCTCCCACTCCTGCCCTGACGTTCAGGCGGCGCCCCGGACGGGGCGGCGCGCCGCGGAGCGGGCGCCGGCGTCATGACGGCGCGGGCTCGCGACGCTTGGCGCACGCATGTCGCAAGCCGGGAGGAGATTCGCTTCGCGGCGCCACGGCGGGCGTCGAACCCCCGCGGCGTTGCCTTCGCAACGCGGGGTTCGAATCCCCTTGGGGGGACGCTGGACGATCGGATAAGCGGAGAGGGGGGGATTCGCTTCGCGGCGCCACGGCGGGCGTCGAACCCCCGAGGCGTTGCTTTCGCAACGCGGGGTTCGAATCCCCTTGGGGGGACGCTGGACGATCGGATAAGCGGAGAGGGGGGGATTCGCTTCGCGGCGCCACGGCGGGCGTCGAACCCCCGCGGCGTTGCTTTCGCAACGCGGGGTTCGAATCCCCTTGGGGGGACGCTGGACGATCGGATAAGCGGAGAGGGGGGGATTCGAACCCCCGGTGACGCAAGCGCCACACTGGTTTTCGAGACCAGCCCATTCAACCACTCTGGCACCTCTCCGAAGTGGCGCGAAGTCTAAGCCTGCACTCGCCGCCGGACGACCCGCGGGACGGCCGCGCGGGGCCGGGGCTCACCAGTCCGGGGTCCCTCGGGGCGGCGCGGCCTGGAGAAGCGCGGCGAGTGCCGCGAGGATCTCGTCGGGCTCGCTCATCCTGCCCGGCCCCACTTTGCGGCATGCCTGCCAGCCCTCGGCGGGACCGACGAAGGCGAAGCCGTCGTCGCGGAGCTGGCGGGCATTGCGTTGGGTCGCCGGCTGGGCCCACATCACGGTGTTCATCGCGGGGGCGAGCAGCACTGGTGTGCGGGCGCGATCCACGGCGCTCAGGATCAGGGAGACCACGTCGTCGGCGCGCCCGCTCGCCAGGCGGGCCAGGCAGTCCATCGAGCAGGGCGCGACGACGGCGGCGTCGATCGCCGACGCCAGCGCGATGTGCTGCGGATCCTGCGATTCGATGTGCTCCCACGGGCTGGTGTAGACGGGCCGGCCCGAGAGGGCCTGAAAGGTCAGCGGCGCGACGAAGCGGGTCGCGGCGGGCGTGAGGGCGACGGTCACCTCCGCGCCTTCCTGGGCAAGGCGGCTCACCACGGTGGCCGTCTTGTATGCGGCGATGCCGCCGGTGACCGCGATGAGCAGGCGCTTGCCCTCGAACACCGCGATGCCTCCCGGCGACCGGTTAGAGCAGCGAGTCTCCGTCGGCCCGGGCGGACCCGATCGCCTCGGCCGAGCTGTCGTTCCAGCGGAGGCCGATCTTGTCCTGCATGATTTCCTCGATGACGAGCTCAAGGTCGGAACGGCCGTTCCGCTCGACGAGCGGGCGGGCGCCCTCCATGAGCTGCTGGAGCCTGCGCTGGATGAGGGCGCAGAGCTTGAATCGTCCACCGACCTTCATCAGAACTTCGTCGCTCTTGAGGGCTTCGATCATGCTGGTTCCCTAGTTGTTCCCGAACCAAATCGGCGGGGGCCTCGCCTCCCCGGCCGCGCAATCCTTGGTATAGTAGCCCGCACAGCGTCGGTTGGCAGGGTGGCGGTGAGCCGCCGGCCGTCCGGACGGGTGCTTTCGGCACAGATCGGGACGATCTGGTTGGTCCCCCGCGGTCGGGGATCCGGAGATAGTTGAATGAGTGAGTCGCGCTGGGAGTCCGGCGACCGTGTCGTGCATACCGCGCGCCCGGAGTGGGGCGTCGGGAAGGTGCTGGATGCGACGTCTCTCCGCCAGGACGGCAAGGACGTGCAGCGCCTCACGATCCGGTTCGACCGCGCGGGGACGAAGACGCTCTCGACGGCCGTGGCCAAGCTGGCCCAGGCGGATTCCATGCCGGTGGAGGTGATGTCGCGGGGCGAGGCCGAGCCAGACGACCCCTTCGCCGCGGCCGATCGCGGGGCGCTGCTTGCCAAGCTGACGACGCTGCCCGAGGCCGCGACGGACCCATTCGTGACGCGGGGCCGTCGGCTGGAGGCGACGGTGGCCCTGTACCGGTTCGACGGGAGGGGGGGGTCGCTGCTCGACTGGGCCGCGGCCCAGACGGGGATGACCGATCCCCTGTCGGCCTTCAGCCGGCACGAGCTGGAGGAGGGCTACGGGAAGTTTCGCGGCTCCCTGGACGCCCACCTGAAGAAGCTGGTGCTGGATGCGGCGAAGAACGAGCGGGCGGTGCTGTCCGGGCTGGGGGCCAAGGTGCCGCCGGAGATCCGCGACATGTTGACCCGGGCGCTCACGCAGCGTTGAGCCGACGCAACAGCCGGCCTATCCGGACATGCGGGATGTGAGCAGGCCAGCCGGCGGGCACGACGGCGGTCGTCCCATGGCCGCGATTCTGGGACCGCGGGGCCTCGCCCGGCGGGATCCGGCTGTGGCCCGGGGCTTGTACCCACTCCGGGGAACAAGGCGGGCTCGCAGCCCGCACCAGAGATCGGAGGGGCTTTCATGGACGATCGGAACTTCGACGCGCAGCTGGCGGACGTGCTGGAGCACCTGGACGGGATCCCGCCGGCGGATCGCGACCGCATCAACCGGCTGGCCTCGGCGACCCGGGCCCGGCACGAGCACATGCGGAAGACGCTCGCTGATCTGCAGGACTCGCTGGATCACCTGCGGCTGAGCGTCAAGTACCTCGTCTTCGATCTGGAGGCGACCCGGCGCGAGAACCAGTATCTGCGCCGGCTCATCGAGTCGCAGGGGGACAAGGCCGACGGGCGGGAGGACCGCTGATCGCTGGCTGGCTTGGCCGGCCAACTTTGCTCCCGGGCGGTGCGGCGGGTATCCTTGGCTTCCCATCCTGCCGCGGTGGACCTTCCGGAGAGATGGCCGAGCGGCTGAAGGCGACGGTTTGCTAAACCGTTAGGTGGGTAATAACCTGCCTCGCGGGTTCGAATCCCGCTCTCTCCGCTTGCGAGCGCCCCGGCCGACCGGGGCGCTTTGCGTTTGGTGCGGCGGTGCGGCGCGCGATCGCGGGACCGGCGCGGGACGGCACGCGGCTCGCTCCGGTCCTGGGCTGGGCCGCGCTCCTCGCGGGCAAGCGCCGAGGAGCACGCGAGAGGTGGTGCGCAGCGCGACGGCGGCTCGGAGCGCAGGGGACGCGTTGCGCCGCGCTCGACCCGCATGGCCCCGAGCGCGGACATCGACGGCGGACCGGGGCTTTGTCGGGCGCGGGTGTGCGGTGTGCGCGGCGGACAGGCGGCCACTACCATCGGTCATGACACGACCTTGCGCCGTCGCCCTGCACGGGCTGTGCATCCTCGCTGCGGCGATCCTGGTGAGCGCCGGCGCGGGCGGGCAGCCCGACGAGGTCCCCGCGATGCAGAACGAGCACTACATCTCGAACCGGGCGCCTTTGGAGCCCAGCCGGCTGATCAAGCTGCCGATCGGCGCCATCGAGCCGCGGGGGTGGCTGCGCCATCAGCTCCAGATTCAGGCGGACGGGTTTCACGGGCATCTGCGCGAGATCAGCCCCTGGCTGGCGACGGAGGGGAACGCGTGGCTGGATGCGCGGGGGGTCGGGGAGCGGGGCTGGGAGGAGGTGCCTTACTGGCTCAAGGGGTATCTCAACTGCGCGCTCGTGCTGCGGGACGAGGCGATGCTCGCCGAGGCGATGGTGTGGATCGAAGGGGCGCTCAACAGCCAGCAGGAAGACGGCTGGTTCGGGCCGGATAAGGGGCGCACCGGGCTGGCGACCGATCTTCAGGGGCGGGAGGATCTCTGGCCCAACATGATCATGCTGTTCTGCCTGATGGACTACTACGACGTCTCGGCGGACGAGCGCGTGCTCACGCTGATGAGCCGCTACTTCCGGTACCTGGCGGCGCTGCCGGAGGAGGAGTTCCTGGTCGGCTACTGGCCGAAGCTGCGCGCGGGGGACCAGCTCCACGCGATCCACTGGCTGTACAACCGGACGGGCGAGCGCTGGCTGCTCGGGCTTGCGGAGAAGACGCACGAGCACACGGGGCGGTGGGACGAGGGCGTGATCGACTGGCACAACGTGAACATCGCGCAGGCGTTCCGGGAGCCCACGCAGTGGTGGGTGCAGTCGCACGACGAGGGCGACTTCGCGGGGGCCGAACGCAACTGGCGGGAGGTGCGCGAGAGGTATGGGCAGGCGCCGGGCGGCATGTTCGGGGCCGATGAGAACGCGCGCCCGGGGTTCGACGACCCTCGCCAGGCGATCGAGACGTGCGGCCTGGTGGAGGAGATGCTCTCCGACGAGATCCTGCTGGCGATCACGGGCGACATGGCCTGGGCGGACCGGTGCGAGGACGTGGCGTTCAACATGCTTCCGGCGGCGTTCACCGCGGACATGCGGGCCCTCCGGTATCTCTCCGCGCCGAACCAGCCGGTGTCGGACGCGGCGAATCACTCGCCGGGAATCCAGAACGGCGGGCCGATGTTTCTCATGAGCCCCCACCGCCACCGGTGCTGCCAGCACAATGCGGGGCACGGTTGGCCCTACTACGCGCAGCACCTGTGGTACGCCACGCCGGACAACGGGCTCGCGGCAGTCCTGTACAGCGAGTGCGAGGTGACGGCGCGCGTCGGGGACGGGCGCGAGGTCCGCATCGCGCAGCACACGGACTACCCGTTCGGGGAGTCCGTGCGGCTCGTGATGTCGCTGGACGAGGACGCGGAGTTTCCGCTGCATCTGCGCATCCCCGGTTGGTGCGAGGGGGCGCGGATCACGGTGAACGGCGCTCCGGCGGGCGCGGAGGCCGCGCCGGGGACGCTGGTCGAGATCATGCGCCGGTGGAGCGACGGCGACACGGTGGACCTGCGCCTGCCGATGCGTACGCGGGCGAGGGTGTGGGAGGCCAGCCACGACGCGGTCTCGATCCATCGGGGACCGCTGGCGTTCTCGCTGGATATCGGCGAGGAGCACAGGCCCTACGAGGACGCTGGGGCTCAGAACAAGCAACTCACCGACGCGGAGGTCGCCGCGCTGAACGAGCGCTGGCCGGCCTGGGAGATCGTGCCGACGGGCGAGTGGAATCTGGGGCTCACGCCCGAGGCGGTCGCGGACCCCGCGTCGAGCATCGGGGTCTCCGTGCTCGGCCCGGTGCGGGACGGGGTCAGCCCGTGGACGCCGGCTACGGCGCCGATGGCGCTCACGGCGCCGGCGCGCCGGGTGGCGGAATGGCAGCTCGACGCGCACGGGCTTGCGGCGCCGCTGCAGGACTCGCCGGCCCGGACCGACGAGCCGATCCGGAGCGTGAGGCTGATCCCGATGGGGGCCGCACGCATCCGCATCAGCGCGCTCCCGGTCGCGAGCGACTCGGCGGAGGCGAACGCGTGGTCTCCGCCCCAGCGGGCGCGCCGTCTGTTCGACGCGGCGGCGTCGCACACCAACGAGACGGACAGCGTGGCGGCGGTCGCGGACGGCCTGGCGCCCTCGGGCTCGGACGATCAGGCGGTCGCGCGGCACACGTTCTGGCCGAATCTGGGCACGCTCGAATGGCTGCAGGCGGGCTTCGGGGGAGCGCGGCGCGTCGCGTCGGTCTCGGTGTACTGGTACGACGACACGGGGCAGGGGCGTTGCCGCGTGCCCGCCTCCTGGCGAGCGCTCTACCGCGCGGGAGACGCGTGGAGGCCGGTGGCGACGAGCGACGAGTACGGCGTCGCGCGTGATCAGTTCAACACGGTGACCTTCGAGCCGGTCACGACCGACGCGCTGCGCCTGGAGGTCCAGCTGCGGGAGGGATACTCGGGCGGCGTCCTGGAGTGGTCGGTCGAGTGAGCGTGCTCGGGTGCGCGCGTGGGGGGCGCGCGAGCGCCCGAGGTCTGGCCGGAAGAGTCTCTGAGCATCGGTTCATCCGCCCCTCATCCGGTCTTTATCGGGCATGCCACAATTCGGGTGGAGCGCCGGCGGCAGGCACAACCGGTGCTTGAAGCCTTCCGCCCGCTCGCTGGAAACCTTTCGCTCGCGCTTCCGCCACGGACGCGTCTGCGTTCCGCACGAGGGCCCGCATGCATCCACGGGGCAATCCGCGCCGAGACGACAGGCGGTGGAGGCCGCCCCTGGGCGCGGCAATCCCGCGCGGGCGGGGCCGAAGTGGCGGACAGGGCGCGAGAAAGGCCTCATTGACCCGCACCGATAGTCAGGAAGGCAAGCAGATGCGGATCGCCCAAGTCGCCCCTCTGTTCGAGAGCGTCCCTCCCCGCTGCTACGGCGGCACCGAGCGCGTGGTGCATTACCTCACGGAGGAGCTGGTGAAGCGAGGCCACGAGGTGACGCTCTACGCCAGCGGGGATTCGGAGACCTCCGCCGAGCTCGTGGCGTGCGTGCCGAAGGCCCTGCGCCTCCACGCGACGTACGACGACCCGAGCGCGTTCGAGGTGATCGCGCTGGAGAGGCTGCTCCAGGACGCGGCCCGGTTCGACGTGATCCATTTCCACACGGGGTACCTCCACTGCCCGCTGGTGCGGCGCATGGGGGTGCCGAGCGTCACGACCAAGCACGGGCGGCTCGACACGCCGGAGCTGGCGGCGCTGTTCGCGGCCTTCGACGACGTGCCGCTGGTCTCGATCTCCGACAGCCAGCGCGCGCCCGCGCCGCACGTGAACTGGCAGGCGACGATCTACCACGGGCTGCCCGCGGACCTCTACGCGCTGCGCGAGACGCCTCAGGACTACTTCGCGTTCCTCGGGCGCATCTCGCCCGAGAAGCGGGTGGACCGGGCGATCGAGATCGCGAAGGCCGTCGGGGCGCCGCTCCGGATCGCGGCGAAGGTGGACCGGGCGGACCGGGAGTACTACGAGGCGGTGGTGCGACCGCTGCTGAACGACCCGCTCGTGCAGTTCGTCGGAGACATCGACGATGCGGGGAAGCAGGAGCTGGTCGGCGGCGCGCGCGCGCTCCTCTTCCCGATCGATTGGCCGGAGCCCTTCGGGCTGGCGATGATCGAAGCGATGGCGTGCGGGACGCCGGTGATCGCGTGGCGGAACGGTTCGGTGCCGGAGGTCGTGACCGACGGGGTGTCGGGCTTCATCGTCGATTCGATGGAGGAGGCCATCGCGGCGGCCCGGCGCATCGACCAGATCGACCGGCGCGGCTGCCGAGCGTGCTTCGAGGGCCGGTTCCTCGCCTCGCGCATGGCCGACGAGTACGAGATCATCTACCGGCGGCTCGTGCTGGAGCGGCGCGCCGAGGCGTCGCCGCGGGCGGACCAGAGGAGCCTCGTGGGTGCCTGAGCCCGGGTTCAAGACCGAATACGTCGTCGTGGCCCGGGCCTCGCGCCCGGGCCCGATGCCGTTCGTGCTGAAGGACGGCGAGACGTTCGCGGTGCTGGATTCCCGAGGCGACATCCAGACGCAGGAGAGCGACGACCTCGGGGTGTTCCATCGCGGCATGCGTCACCTCTCGAGGCTGGAGCTGCGTGTGTGGGGGGAGCGGCCCCTCCTCCTGAGCTCGACCGTGCGTGAGGACAACTGCATGCTCGTCGCGCACCTGATGAACCCGGACCTGGACCCGGGCGGCAGTGAATGGGAGGGCTCGCTCCTGCCGAAGGGCGTGGTCCACATCCAGCGGACGAGCGTGCTCACCGCCGACGCGTGCCTGCAGCAGCTGGCGATCACCAACTTCGCCGAGGCCGAGATCCTCGTGCCGGTTACGGTGCTCTTCGACGCGGACTTCCGCGACGTGTTCGAGGTGCGGGGCATGGTCAGGGAGCGGCGGGGCGAGCTCCGGCGCGAGGCGGGCGCGCGGGCGGTGCGCCTGCGCTACACCGGCCTGGACGGGGAGGTGAGGGTCACCGAGCTGCACATCGGCGCCGAGCTCGAAAGGTGCGACAGCCGGAGCGCGTGCTTCACGCTGGCGATCCCCGCCAAGCAGACCGTGCGGACGACGTTCAGCATCGATTTCCGGCCGACGGACCCGGCCGACAGCCCCGCGGAGCGCTTCGCGCGGGCTCTCGGGCGCACGATCGAGCGGTTCCGCGCCGCCCGGCGTGCGGCGGCACGCATCCACACGTCGAACGAGCAGTTCAACCAGTGGCTCAACCGCTCCTTCGCCGACGTTCACCTGCTCGCCACGGAGACCGAATCCGGCGCGTATCCCTACGCCGGCGTGCCGTGGTTCTGCGCGCCGTTCGGGCGCGACGGCATCATCACGGCGCACCAGATGCTCACGGTCGAGCCGAGCCTCGCCCGCGGCGTGCTGGGCTACCTGGCCAACCGCCAGGCCGCGGCCGAGGACCCCGCTCGCGACGCCGAGCCCGGCAAGATCCTCCACGAGGCCAGGCTCGGGGAGATGGCGGCGCTCGGCGAGGTGCCGTTCGGGAGCTACTACGGCTCGATCGACTCGACGCCG
>Ga0196977_1000303_pt1 | contig 28114 bp, 22 predicted proteins | sample S3v_1013CmetaG_FD_148634 | JGI IMG/M metagenome (GOLD analysis project Ga0196977, IMG submission 148634) | Soil microbial communities from Anza Borrego desert, Southern California, United States - S3+v_10-13C | ecosystem: Environmental > Terrestrial > Soil > Desert | place: USA: California... | reverse complement strand
TGCCGCCGCCTGCCGCGCCCACAAACATGTTCGGCGAGAAAGACAAACCCCTCCGGTGCTCCTTCTGCGGCAAGCCGCAGAACCGGGTGAAGAGGCTCATCGGCGGCCCCGGCGTCCACATCTGCGACGGGTGCGTCGGAGTCTGCAACCAAATCCTCGCCGACGAGGCCGAGGCCGCCGAGTTAAAGGCCGGCGGGGGAGGGGGCGTCGCCGGCGCGCGCGACCGCCCGCCCCGCCACACAGAATCGTAGTTAAGCTTTCCGACAAACGCCGAGGAGAAGAGACGAATGGCCGACAAAGAGAAGAGCGCGGAACTGATCCTGAAGCTGTACGACCTGCGTCGCGAGGAGGTCATGCGGCAGGCGCGCTCGTGGTTCGCCGGCTTCCACCCCGAGTCGCTCGAAGACATACAGGCCGCCGCCTTCGGCGAGCACAGCGCCTTCTACCGGATGGTCACCACCTACTGGGACATGGCCTGCTCGCTCGTCAACCACGGCGCGCTCGACGAGGAGATGTTCAACGACGCCAACGGCGAGCAGGTGCTCGTCTTCGCCAAGATTCAGCCCTTCCTCGAACAGATCCGCGCCACCGGCAACCCCACCTACATGCGCCACCTCGAGATGGCCGTCCTCCGGATGCCCGAGGCCGAGCGCCGCATCGCCTACATGCGCGAGATGTCGAAGCGCATCTCGTCGCGCGGCTCCGAGACGCGGGAAGCTTAAAAGCCGCCGACCGTGAACCGCGGGAACCGAGTGACAGCCGTCGGCCGTCGGTGAAGCCGAACCTGCCGGCCGTCGGCTGACGGCCCCCGTTCACGATTGACGCTTCAAGACTCTTGAAAGTCACCAGCGCGAGATTCGTCAGGAGCGCGTTCGAGGAGGCGCAGTGGCCGGCCGACCGGCGGCCGGAGGTCTCCTTCATGGGGCGTTCGAACGTCGGCAAGTCGAGCCTCATCAACGCGCTGCTGCGCGTCAAGGGGCTGGCCCGCACCAGCTCGACGCCGGGCCGCACGCAGTCGCTCAACTACTTCCTCATCAACGAGCGGTTCTACTTCGTAGACCTGCCCGGCTACGGGTTCGCGCGCGTGCCGCGCGACGTGCGCGAGTCGTGGGGGCGAATGGTGACCGGCTACCTTGCAAAGCGTGAGCCGCTTGTGCTATCAATTCACATCGTAGATTCGCGCCACGAACCCACGAAATTGGATTTGCAGCTCCGCGAGTGGCTCCTCTTTAACGGGAAGCCGTTCCTCACGGTGGCGACTAAATCCGATAAGCTCTCGCAAAACGAGTTGCGCAAAAACCTCGCGCGCGCCCGCAAAGCGCTGGACGCGGTGGGTGGTGGCACGGGCGGCGAGGTGGTTGCATACTCGGCCGTCACGGGACGCGGGCGTGAAAGCGTCTGGCGCGCTATCGAAGAGGCACTGACCGCCTCACCAACCCCCCTTGCGAAGTAGGACGGAAGTGGTTCGTGGGCAGGCCACCACGCGGGCAATGACGGGCATCTAAAGTGTGCTCAGCCGCTTCCCTTCACCGTCGTCCAGAGGGTTCGCGGGCCGCCGTTTGAGGCCGCCCCGAGGGGAGACCGAACGCCGGCCGAATCGCTCACGCTCCGCACGGCGACGGTGGCTCCCCGCAAGCGCGCTTTCAACGCGTGAAAGCGCACCGAGAGGCATCATCCCTGACACAAATTCGGCACTAATTTCCCTATCATTGAAAGGTCGGTAATGGCGTTTGACTTTGCGCCCCGAGGGGCGCGCCAGCGCCGGAGCTTAGGCGACAGCGCGCGCGGCACGCCGCGCCACGAGAAGAAGAACTGAAATGTCACGAGAACGCACAACACGCACACGCACCACCAGAACGAGCGCCAACGGGGCCGCCGAGCGCGAGGCGCTCAGCAAGGCCGCCACCGCCACCGCCGAAATACCGGCGGACATCGACGTTGACCTCGAAGCCGAGGAGCTGGCCGCCTCCGCGCCGCGCGAGGGCGGGGAGACTTTCAACCTCGCCACGCTCAAGGAGATGTCGATCTCCAAGCTGACGCAGATCGCCAAAGACTTGGACGTGCCCGGCGCGACCGGCATGCGCAAGCAGGAATTGATCTTCAAAGTCCTCGCCGCGCAGACCGAGAAGAGCGGCCTGATCTTCTCCGAGGGCGTTCTGGAGACGCTCCCCGACGGCTTCGGCTTCCTGCGCGCGCCCGAGTACAACTACCTGCCCGGCCCCGACGACATCTACGTCTCGCCGTCGCAGATCCGCAAGTTCGACCTCCGCACCGGCGACACCGTCTCCGGGCAGATTCGTCCGCCGAAGGAGGGCGAGCGCTACTTCGCGCTCATCAAGGTCGAGGCCATCAACTTCGAGGCCCCGGGCGAGTCGCGCGACAAGGTCTTTTTCGACAACCTGACGCCGCTCTACCCGGACGAGCAGCTGCGGATGGAGGTCGGCAGCGACAACCTCTCGTCGCGCGTCCTCGACCTCGTCACGCCGCTCGGCAAGGGCCAGCGCGCCCTCATCGTCGCGCCGCCCCGCACGGGTAAGACGATGCTGCTGCAGACCATCGCCAACTCGGTCTCGCAGAACCACCCCGAGGTGACGCTCATCGTGCTGCTCATCGACGAGCGCCCCGAGGAGGTCACCGACATGCAGCGCTCGGTGCAGGGCGAGGTCATCTCCTCGACCTTCGACGAGCCGCCGACCCGCCACGTGCAGGTGGCCGACATGGTCATCGAGAAGGCCAAGCGCCTCGTCGAGCACAAGCGCGACGTGGTCATCCTGCTCGACTCCCTGACCCGCCTCGCGCGCGCGCACAACGCGGTCGTCCCGCCGTCGGGCAAGATTCTGTCGGGCGGTATCGACGCCAACGCCTTGCAGCGCCCGAAGCGCTTCTTCGGCGCGGCGCGCAACATCGAGGAGGGCGGCAGCCTGACCATCATCGCCACCGCGCTCATCGACACCGGCTCGCGCATGGACGACGTCATCTTCGAGGAGTTCAAGGGCACGGGCAACTCCGAGATTCACCTCGACCGGCGCCTCTCCGACAAGCGCCTCTTCCCGGCCATCGACCTCCAGCGCTCGGGCACGCGCAAGGAGGAGCTGCTCATCTCGAAGGAAGACCTCAACCGCATCTGGGTCATGCGCCGCGTCCTGAACCCGCTCTCGCCCGTCGAGCAGATGGAGGTCGTTCTCGAACGGCTCGGCAAGACCAAGTCGAACTCCGAGTTTCTGGCCTCGATGCAGAGCTAGAGCCCGGCTCAGAGTTGCGGGTTCCGGGTTTCGAGTTAAAGGCGCGGAATGGCTTTTAACTCGAAACCCGGAACCCGCGACTCTTAGGTGGGGGGCGCGGCCGAGGCGTTTCTTGACAAAAGCGGCGCGGATTCGCATAGTATCTGACAGTTTTAGCAGTTAAGTTTGTGGTGTCTGGCGTCTCCCTGCGGGGCGCGGTGTCGGTAAAAGTGGCTTGCGCGTCGCTTTCCTAACGTCCGAGGCTGTGCCCTTCGCCAAGACCGGCGGCTTGGGCGACGTTTCGGGCGCGCTCCCCAAAGCGCTCGTCGGGCTGGGCGTGGACGCCTGCGTCATCCACCCGCTCTACGCCGCGACCGAACGCCGGCACCTGCGCGAACTGCTCTTTGACAACCTCGAAGTCGAGTGGCTCGGCGGGAGCCGCCGCGCCGCGGTCTGGCTGAGCGAGGCTTCGGGCGCGCCGGCCTTCCTCATCGACGCGCCCGAATACTTCGGCCGCGAGAGCGTCTACGGCTTCGGCGACGACCACCTGCGCTTCGCCTTCTTCAGCCGCGCGGCCCTCGCGCTGATGGGCCGCATCGGGCGCGCGCCCGACGTGCTGCACGGCAACGACTGGCCCTCGGGCTTCGCCGCCGCGTGGCTCTGGGCGGGGCGGATGTGGGGCGGTTACTTTTCGCAGACGCGGATGCTCCTGTCGATTCACAACCTCGCCTATCAGGGCCTGTTCGACCCCGGCGACCTCTACCGCGTAGGCTTCCGCCACGGCGAGGAGTCGAACATCTTCATGTCGAACGGCGCGGCCTCGTCGCTCAAGGCCGGGCTGATGGTCGCGGACGGCATCTCGACCGTCAGCCAGCGCTACTCACACGAGATTCGCACGCCCGAGCACGGCCACGGCCTCGACTGGCTCCTGCGGCAGCGGCAGGAGCGTCTGATCGGGATCACGAACGGCGTCGACTACGAGGTCTGGAACCCCGCGACCGACCCCCACCTCGCGGCCCACTACACCCCCGACGATCTGAGCGGCAAGCGCGCCTGCAAGCTCGATTTGCTGCGCCGCTTCGGCCTGCCCGAGGAGCCCGACCGCCCGGTCGTCGCCACCATCTCGCGGCTCGTCGCGCAGAAGGGCTTCGACCTCATCGAGCGGGCCGCCCCCCGACTCGTCGAGAGCGGCGCGTTCTTCGTCGCGCTCGGCTCGGGCGAGGCCCGGTACGAGAGTTTCTTACAGCGCCTGAAGGATGCGGCCCCGCGCCGCGTCGGCGTCTACCGCGGCTTCCACGAGCCGCTGGCGCACCAGATCGAGGCCGGGGCCGACATCTTCCTGATGCCCTCGCTGTTCGAGCCGTGCGGGCTGAACCAGATGTACTCGATGCGCTACGGCACGATCCCGGTCGTGCGCGCCACGGGCGGCCTCGACGACACGGTCGAGAGTTGGGACGCCCCGCGGGGCACGGGCACGGGCTTCAAGTTCGACGACTACACGGCGGGCGCGATGATGGACAAGCTGCGCGAGGCGCTCTTCTGGTACGGGCGGCCCGAGGCGTGGCGGCGGATTCAGTCGAACGGCATGCGCGCCGACAACTCTTGGGAGGCGGCGGCGCGCAAGTACGTGAGGGTTTACGAGGCGCTGATGAATTTGTAGGGGCCGGCACGCTGGCCCGCAGTCATTCGGGAAATAAGAAGGAGATTTCAAGGCATGAGTGAGCACGTCAAGGATGTGAGCGACAGCAGTTTCGAGGGCGACGTTTTGAAGTCAGACCGGCCGGTGCTGGTGGACTTCTGGGCGCAGTGGTGCGCGCCCTGCCGGATGCTCGCGCCGACCGTCGAGGCGGTGGCCGAGAAGTACTCGGGGAGCGCGCAGGTCGTCAAGCTCAACGTGGACGACAACCCGCAGACCTCGCAGCGCTACGGCATCAAGGGCATCCCGACGCTCATCCTCTTCAAGAACGGCAAGGAGGAGGAGCGGGTGGTCGGCGCGACCACGAAGGAGGCCATCTCGCGCATGATTGACAAGCACGTCAGCGGCGCGGCCAGCGCCTGACCCCTTCCGGCCGGGGGCGGCGCGGGCGGCGCTCTCAAGGGGCGCGCGCCCGCGCCACCGGAGCCCCCGGGGGCGGGCCGCGCGGCCCGCGGCGGCTCGATGCCGGGCCGCCAGCCAGTCAGTCGCGTGCGATGATACCAACTTCCAAGACCCGTGCGGCGCGGCGGCTCTCGTTCGAGGAGAGGCTGGCGCACAAGCGCGCGCGGGCCGTCGAGGACGCCAAGTTCCGCGCGCGTCAGGCACAGGGCAAGCTCCGCCGGTTCGTGCAGATCAGGTTCCGCCAAGACGAGGTGGTCGAGTCTCTGGCGCGGCGCCGGGGCGACTGCAACCGCTGCGGCGCGTGCTGCGAAATCCTCTTCAAGTGCCCGTTCCTGAAGAAGCACGGCGACGGCACGACCACCTGCGGCATCTACGAAGACCGGCCCTCGCAGTGCCGCCTCTTCCCCATCGGCCCCCGCGACCTCGCCGAGGTGCGCGGCACGTGCAGCTTCTACTTCATCGAGAAGCCGATCAAGCTGGAGAGAGCGAGCTGAACAGGGCAGTGGCCGGCAGTCGGCAGACAGTAGTCGGCGGGTTCTGAAGCGAGCGCTGCCGCCGGAACACTGACCGCCCGGTCGAGGGGAGTTTTCCTGCCGTCTGCCGGCTACCGGCTACTTTTTTATGTCTAAAGTCATCGTAGTCGTCGGCGCGCAGTGGGGCGACGAGGGCAAGGGCAAGATCGTCGACCTTCTGGCCGAGCGCTTCGACATCGTCGCGCGCTATCAGGGCGGGCACAACGCCGGCCACTCGGTGAAGGTCGGCGACAAGTCTTACGCCCTGCACCTCATCCCCTCCGGCATCATCCACCCCGGCAAGACCTGCGTGCTCGGCAACGGCATGGTCATCGACCCGAAGGCCTTCTTCTGGGAGGCCGACCGCCTCGCCGCGCAGGGCCTCGCGGTCACGCCCGAGCGCGTCAAGGTCAGCTCGCGCGCCCACCTCATCCTCCCCTCGCACCGCGCCCTCGACCACACGAGCGAGGAGCGGCTCGGCAACGAGAAGGTCGGCACGACTTTGCGCGGCATCGGCCCCGCCTACGAGGACAAGGCGGGGCGGCGCGGCATCCGCCTCGCCGACGCCATCGACCCCGAGACCCTGCGCGCCCGCATCGAGCGCAACATCGAGGACGCCAACCTCATCATCCGCGAGTACCGCGGCACGGAACTCGACCCCGCGCAGGTCTTCGACGAACTCGCCCCGCTCGTCGAGCGCCTCGCCCCGTTCGCCACCGACACCACGCACTTCCTCAACCGCGCCGTCGCCGAAGGCCGCTCCGTCCTCGTCGAGGGCGCGCAGGCCGCGCTCCTCGACGTTGACCACGGCACGTACCCTTTCGTCACCTCCTCCTCGACGACCGCCGGCGGCGCGTGCGTCGGCCTCGGCCTCGCGCCGAAGCGCATCGGCGGCGTCCTCGGCATCGTCCGCACCTACACGACGCGCGTCGGCGAAGGCCCTTTCCCGACCGAGATGCTGGCGGCCGAGGCGGAGTTGGGGCAAGTCATCCGCGAGCGCGGCGGCGAGTACGGCGTCTCGACGGGGAGGCCGCGCCGCTGCGGCTGGTTCGACGCCTTCGCCACGCGCTACGCCGCCGAGATCAACGGCTTCGACACCGTCGCCCTGACCAAGCTCGACGTGCTCGACGAACTGGACGAGCTGAAGGTCTGTACCGGCTACCGCCTCGACGGCCGCGCCTGCGAGTCATTCCCCGCCCTCCCGAAAGACCTCCGCCACGTCGAGCCGGTCTACGAAACGCTCCCCGGCTGGAAGACCTCGACCGTCGGCACCACCGACCTCGAACGCCTCCCCGCGCCCGCGCGCGACTATGTCGAGTTCATCTCCGCCCAGATCGGCGCGCCCGTCGGCCTCGTCTCCACCGGCCCCGAACGCACCCAGACCATTACCGTCCCCGGCGGCCTGCTCAGCCGGTGGCTCGGCGGGTGAATATTGAATCGCTCCTGATTGAATTATTAAATCCTCGTCTCTATAATCCTCTTGCGCTGACGGGTCGTTAGCTCAGTTGGTAGAGCATCCGGCTTTTAACCGGAGAGTCGTAGGTTCGAGTCCTACACGACCCATTCGGTTCAGGGTAGGGCCGGCGGGGGCGGCGAGTCGAGAGGCTTGCCGCTTTCAGTTTGTGCCGGCGGTGCGGAGAGCGTCGGGCGCGACGTAGAAGACTCGAAGACCCCGCGTGCCGGATGAGGCGCGCGGGGTCTTCTCGTGTCGGAGCTTGCCTGCGCTTCAGTTCGAGCAGCGGGCGTCGATGATGGTGCGGGCCTTGCGCTGGAATTCGGCGGCCCACGCTTCGGGCGATTCGTCGCGCTCGTGGTTGCGCGAGGCGCGAAAGACGCGGGTGATGAGGCCGTTGCTCTTCTCGGCTTCGAGGAGGCGCTGGAGCCCGGCGGCCAAGAGCTGGCGGCCGGCCTCGCCGACGCCGGCGTCGCCGACGCTCTTGGCGGTCGTCGCGCAACGCCCGCCGCTCACCTTAATCGGGTCTTTGCCCTTCCAGCGTTCGAGCCGCGCCTTGCTCTCGCTCGAACTCGAAAAGCCCCACGTCGAGCCCATGTCGCTGACGTAGTAGACGGCCTGCCCCGGCTCGCAGGTCAGGGTGTTGTCGGCGTTCTTCGTCCACTTGAGGCAGGCGAACTTCTGGTTGTCGGTCTTCGTGTCGCCGTGGTCGATGAAGGCGAGCCAGAGCTTGAAGGCGTCGATCTCGGCGCGGTTGACCCCGCCCCGCATCAGGCCCGCGAGCGCGTCGGCGAGGCCGGCCGCGTCCTTGTTGTCGCAGCCGACATCGAGCCCCTTGCCGAGGCGCAGCTCGACGCCGGCGGCCGGCTGGAAGGGAGTCCAGCTCGCGCCCTGAAAGCCGCTCGTCAAACTCTTCTGGCAGTCCGGGCAGGTCACGTCGGCGACCCACGCGTCGTCGGCGAAGAAGCCGAGCGCCTTCGAGAAGCGCGAGGAGAAGAACTCGCCGTAAATCTCGCCGTTGCGCTTCTCCCTCGACTGCCCCTTGAAGTGCGGCTTCACCTTGTAGCGGAGCAGGTCGCCGTCCTCCTCGACGACGCCGGGGACGGAACAGTGGAACTTCGGCGTCGTGCCCTCGCCCTTGCTCGGGTCTTTGTTGGCGACGCACTTGAACGGCAGCGCGAGCCCGTTTTCGTCAACCTGCGGCGCGCCGTGGCGCGGGCCGTTCGCGGGGTTGTAGCCGAGGACGGGGTCGTAGCCGGGGTCGGGCTCCTGCCAGACCTTCGCCGCCCGCTCGGCGAGCGCCCGCGCCTCGGCGGTGAAGCAGGGCTTTTGCGCCTTCTGCGCCGCGGCCGGCAGCGCGAAGAGCAGAAAGAGCAGGGGGAGGGTCAGCAGTCGAGACGGCTTAAGCAGCATGAACGCGTCCTTTCGTCGAGAAGAGGCTCTCTTACGGGCTGGCCGGGGAATTAAGGCCACCGGAGACATACGCGAAAAAAAGGCCCGGAACCGTTCCGCGACGCGGCGCGATGAACCGCGCCCGCCCGCGGGCAACAAAATTAGCCGAGACGCCCGCCCTTATCAAGCGCCCCGGCGTACGCTAACAAACACGGCCGCGGGCCGCGGGGTTATTGAGGTCGCTCACCTCGACACGCAGGGCACGGAGGTCTCACAGTGTTCACAGGGAAGACGGTTGCCTTTCTCGGTGCCCTCCGTGAAGCCTTCGTGCCCTCCGTGTCGAAATCAAGTTTCCGGCCACCCGACCGCCGACCGCGAATGTCCGCGCGCACGCCGGCCGCGCCGGTCTTTCTGCCGTCTACCGGCTACCGACTCCGGTCTCCTTTTTTCTGGAACTGCTCCCGCCCACTTCCAGAAAAATCGCGTTTTTTGGCGGGATTTTTTCCGTTTACAAGCCGCGCGACTGTGCTAGGATGAATCGCGCCGAACGCGCGCCGCCTCTCCCGCGGACGCCCGCGCCGGGCCACTGACGCGACGGCGCCCCGCCCGCTTGCCTCCTCCTCAAAGCCTTTTACCCGGCGACGCCACCGCTCTTTCACCCGTCAGATTGCCTGACACGATTCCCTTCACCGTGACCGAACGGCCGCGCCCGACCCACCGCGCGCGCCGGCAGGCCCGGTTCTCCGCCCGGAAAACGAGCGCCCCCGGCGGCGCGCCTCTGGCACCGGAGTTGTATTTGTGAGCTGGAAGTGCGCGGCCGCCCCGGCGGCCTGCGCGGGCCAGAAGACATCCGACAGGCCATACCGACCATGATTATGGAGATCGCCGAAGGTCAGCGTTTCCCACGGCAGTTCGTGCAGGGCTTCACCGCACTCGGCGCGGCCGCGGTGCTCCTCATGCTCTTCCGACTGCCCCTCGCCCAATTCAGCTTCCCGCTCTTCCTCGTCGCCCTCCTCGCCGTGCAGGTCTCTTCGCGCTTCGATGCCCCGGCCGAGCGCGGCGGCTGGCACTTCCCCTTCGCGCAGTCCTTCGCGCTGCTGTCGATGTTCGTCTTCGACGGCGAGGCCGCCGTCTTCCTCTCGGCGACGGTCGCGCTCTGCACGTCTCTGAACGAGGGGCGGGGCGCGTGGGCCGTCGCCTTCCGCGCGGGGGTCGCGGCCTTCTCCGCCTTCCTCGTCGTCTGGGCGCTGCGGCTGCTGGTCGGCCCCATCCCCGAAATCTCCCTGAGCCTCTTCTCGGCCCCGGCCCTCTACGCCGTCGGCGTCGTCGCGCTGGTGCAGGCCGGGCTGACCGCCTCGGTCGTCGCCTTCGGCGGCTCGTACCGCATCGAGCGGTCGGTGTGGCGCGACTGGGCGAGCGCCTTCTTCTGGAAGTCGGCGGGCGCGGCGGCGGCCACGGCCGCGGCGCTCGTCTTCGCGGCGGCCGTCCACTACGCGCACCTGAGCGCCGCGCTCTCGGCCGGGTCTCTGACGGCGCTGCTCGCCTTCGCCGTGCGCGCGCGGCTCGAACGCAAGCCCGCGGCGCAGCCCGCGCCCGAGCGGGGCGAGCGGGCCGCCGACGCCTCCGACCGCTTCCGCTCGGCCTTCGACTACGCGGCCATCGGCATGGCGCTCGTCTCGACCGAGGGGCGCTGGCTGCAAGTCAACCGCAGCCTCTGCCAAATCCTCGGCTACAGCGAGCAGGAGCTGCTGCTGACCGACTTCCTCTCGGTCACGCACCCGGACGACCTGCCGGCGGCGCTGACGAACATCAGCCAGCTCCTCAAGGGCAAGGTTCACGCCTCGCAGATGGAGAAGCGCTACGTCCACAGGTCGGGGCACGAGGTCTGGGTTCACTGGAGCGTCTCGACCGTCCGCGACCAGTACTCGAAGAGCGTCCACCTCATCTTTCAGGTGCAGGACATCACCGACCGCAAGCTGGCCGAGCAGCAGTTGCACCACGACGCCTTCCACGACGCGCTGACGGGCCTGCCCAACCGCGCCCTCTTCATGGATCACCTGAAGATGGCCATCGCCCGCTCGCGGCGCAACGACAAGCGTCTGTTCGCCGTCCTCTACCTCGACCTCGACCGCTTCAAGATCATCAACGACTCGCTCGGCCACACCATCGGCGACCAGCTCCTCGTCGGCATCGCCGACCGCCTCAAGGTCAACCTGCGGCCGGGCGACACCGTGGCCCGCCTCGGCGGCGACGAGTTCACCATCCTCATCGAAGACATCACGGAGGAGAAGGAGGCCGTGCAGGTCGCCGAGCGCGTGCAGAAGGAGTTGTCCACCCCCTTCAACCTGAGCGGGCGCGAGGTCTTCACCACCGTCAGCATGGGCATCGCGCCCTCGACCACGGGCTACGAGCGGGCCGAGGACATCCTGCGCGACGCCGACACGGCGATGTACCGCGCCAAGTCTCTGGGCAAGGCGCGCTACGAGGTCTTCGACAAGGCGATGCACGCGCGCGCCATCAACCTGCTCCAGATGGAGACCGACCTGCGCCGCGCCGTCGAGCGGCAGGAGTTCCTCATCCACTACCAGCCCATCGTCGCGCTGGAGAACTTCCAGCTGCGCGGCTTCGAGGCGCTGGTCAGGTGGCAGCACCCGGAGCGCGGCTTCATCTCGCCGATGGACTTCATCCCGGTCGCCGAGGAGACGGGCATGATCGCGCAGATCGGCGAGTTCGTGCTGCGCGAGGCGTGCCGGCAGATGCACCGCTGGCAGAAGATTTTCCCGCTCAACCACCCGCTGTTCATGAGCGTCAACCTGTCGAGCAAGCAGTTCAGCCAGAACATGCTCATCAGCGAGATCGCCAACACGCTGCGCGAGACCGGCATCCGCCCGCAGAGCGTGAAGCTGGAGATCACCGAGTCGGTCGTCATGGAGAACATCGAGACGGCCACCGAGATGCTCAAGCAGATGCGCGAGCTGGGCGTGCAGCTCGCCATCGACGACTTCGGCACCGGCTACTCGTCGCTCTCCTACCTCCACCGCTTCCCCATCGACACCCTCAAGATTGACCGCTCCTTCGTCACCCGCATGACCGAGAACAGCGAGAACATGGAGATCGTCCGCACCATCGTCGTCCTCGCGCAGAACCTCGGCATGGACGTGGTGGCGGAGGGCGTCGAGACCAACGAGCAGCTGGTGCTGCTGCAAAAGCTCGGGTGCGAGAACGGGCAGGGCTACTTCTTCTCGAAGCCCGTTGACCACGTGGGCGCCGAGAAGATCATCGCGGAGACTTACGCCTCGCTCGTCTCCCAGCACACGCAGGTGAGCGCGACGCCGACCGGCAAGAGGGTTCTGGTCGCATGACGGACGAGGAGGTTCGGACGATGGCGGCTCCGGCCGGGAACGTCAGCGGCGAGATGCAGCAGGGGCGTCGCGCCCGCAGGCTGCGCCCGCCGATGCACTGCTACTGGGGGCCGGCCGAGAACTGCCCGCGCAACGGCCGCATCACCAGCCTCAGCGCCGACGGCTGCTTCATCAAGTCGAAGGCGGTCGCCGCCGACGGCCAAGAGTTGTTCGTCAAATGCTGGCTCCCCAGCGAGCGCTGGCTGATGCTGCGCGGCCGCGTCGCCTACCACCTGCCCAAGATCGGCTTCGGCCTCACCTTCGAGCTGACCGAGACGCAGCGCGAGATGGTCTCGATGCTTCTTGAGTTCTACGGCGAAGAAGAGAAAGATTAGCCGTCAGCCGTCAGTTAAAGACGAAAAACTGACGGCTGACGGCTGACAACTGACGACTAAAAAAAGAGACGCGGACGGAAGGGGATTCCGTCCGCGTCTCTTTGTTCAGGCGGGGCCGTCGTCGGGGGACTACTTCGTTTCCGACATGGCGGCGATGTAGCAGCCGTTGGCGGTCGTGGTCAGCGGGTCTTTTGCCATCCGCACCTCGGCGAGTTCGACGGGGAAGTCGCCGTCGGCGTGGAGCATCTGTTCGAACTTCTGGAGGAAGCCGGCCGGGCGGGCCGTGCCGCCGGCGAGGACGACCTTGAGCGGGCGGTCGATCTTCGGCAGGCTCGACGAGCGCTTGAACTCGGCGCGCAGGCGCTCGATGAGCGACTGGAGCACGTCCTCGTAGAAGATGTGCAGGGCGCGCGTCATGTCGTCCTTGGGCTGGCGCGAGAGGTCGAGGTTCTCCTCCTTGAAGATGCGGACGCGCGTCGAGTTGCGCTCGCCGAGGACTTCGGCCGCGTTGCGGTCGATGTAGTCGCCGCTCTTCGGGACGCTGAAGGTGATCATCGGCATCGACATGAACGAGACCGAGACGTTGCACATGCCGCCGCCGAACGAGATGCCGATGCCGGTGAAGTTCTCGTCCTGAAGCTCGGAGAAGACGACGGCCTGACCCTCGTTGATGCCCTTGGCCTTGTAGCCGAGGCTCTGGATGAACTGCCGGAGGACGGCCTCGTGGTAGACGAGGTTGCCGCCCGCGCCGTCGCCCTTGCCGGGGACGCTGAAGCAGAGCGTCTCGCCCTTGCGCGCGCGCGGCACGAGCATCTCGATGATGCGCTGGATCATGTGCTGGCCCATCTCCTCCTGCGGGTTGAGCAGGCCGGAGTGCATCGGGCGGCGCGAGTCGGTGTCGAGGAAGCTGGCGAAGAAGTCGGAGTCGTTGCCGTAGACGTAGAGGTTCTTGCAGTTGCGCTCGTAGACCATGCGGCGCTGCCGGAGGACGTTCTCGGCCATCTCGGACGAGGGCACGGCGACGAAGGCGTTGAGCTGCGAGCGGGTCTCTTTGCCGGGGGAGCCGTCGGCGACGACGATGCGGCTCGTGCCGATGTCGAGGCCGACCGCGGCGGGGCGCGCGATGACCGTCTCGGACTTGGGGGCTCCCGGGTTGAGGGTCTTCTCTTCCATGTTGTCTCCTTCTACTTTTGTCGGGGGACGATTCAGTCCGCTCGCCCCTCTCTTCTGGGTTCGTCGGGTGGGGGCCGACGGGCGGCCCGGCCACGATTGAGCAAACCCCGTGCCTTTTCTGGAAACGCCCCGCGCCGCTTCCAATTTCCGCCCCCGGCCTCGGTGGGCGAATCAAAAAGCCGCGGGTTTACGCGGGCGAAACGCAGACCAGACCTCCGGCGAGTCCGGTCTCGCGTCTCACCCGCGTAAACCCGCGGCCAATTTTTGTCTCCGCACCGGCTACAAATTTTGTCACTCGGCCGTGGCCCGCTCCGCCTCGCCCGGCGCGCCGGCGCGCTCGCGCCGCTGCTGCTCCATCCGCCCGCGGAAGGCTTCGCGCATCGCGTGGCGAAACTTCTCCGGCTCCTGCCCGGCCCGCTCGGCCCTGCGCGCGAACGCCTCCTCGGCCTCGGCCACGCCCGGCCACAGCCCGCCGCCCAGCTTCTCGACGATCTCCTCGTCGTAGGTGAAGCCGAACTCGGCGACGCTCGCCGGCGCGACGCGGTACTTGTCCGAGAGGCCCATCGCCTCGAACGGGAAGCCGCGCGCCCAGTCGTGGTGGAAGCAGATGCGCATGTTCGCGGGGTTGACGGAGACGAGGCCGTGCGTGACGCAGTTAGCGTCGTCGATCTGGTGGCGGCTGCGGAGGATTTGCGTGAGCAGGCGGCCGGCGACGAGCTGCGCCTCGGTCAGGCGCTCCTCGCCCGAGTCGCCGTCCTCCATGCTCGACTCGAAGCAGACGCCGAGGAAGCTGTCGTTGAGGCCGACGTAAGTCCCCTGCTCGTCCGCCCACACGGAGTTGCCCGCGTGGTGGGCCGCGTCCTCGTCGCGGACGATGCGGTAAATCTGGCCGAAGCGGTCGATGACGTAGTTGTAAGACTTGTTCCGCCGGACGTATTCGAGCAGGCCGCGACTGCGCACCTCGATGGAGGCGCTGTTGTCAGGCGTGAACGGCAGCATGTCGTTCTCGGAGGTGTGGTAGACGATGCCGACCGGGGCGCGCTTGAGCTCGTCGCCTGCGGCCTCCCCGTCGCGGAAGACGCGGTAGCCCCGCGGCCGGTTCTCGGTGGCGAAGTCGTTGAGGATGCGCGCGCCGTTGCTGTAGCGCTCGAAGTTATCCTTCTGCTCGACGAGCCAGATTTTCTCGGGCCGGTAGTCCGGGAGCGGGCGCGCGGGCGTCTGCGCGTAGGCCGCGCCGGCGTCGCGCGGCGTCGCGCCGGGTCGCTTGCTCGTGCCGTAGAAATCGGCGAGCAGGTCGTTGGCGCGGCGCGCGGACCACGCGAGGCCCGTGTAGACGCCGAAGAGCGTGACGGCCAGAGCGACCGCGCCGAAGGCCGCGAGCGGGCGGCGGAAGCGGTAGCAGCCGAAGAGGAGGCGGGAGGCGAGCGGCGCGCGGCCGGCGAGCCGGCGCAGGCGTCGGCGCGGCTCCTCGACCGAGCGCGCCGGAGGGGCCGACGGCAGCAGACGCGTGAGCTCCTGAAAGATGAGGTGGTAGAGCCAGAGCTTGAGCAGTTGGTCGAAGAGGCGCTGGCTGCGTCGCAGGAAGGGGAAGCGCGCGAGCGCGGCCTCGGCCTTCTGCCGGGCCTCGGACTGGCGCGCCAGCGTGGCGTGCAGGAAGCGGAGGCGGGCTTCGGGCCGCTCGAAGTAATGCGCGTAGCGCTCGACCAGCTTCGAGTAACTGAGCGTCGAATCCACGTCCGGCCCCCGGGGTAAGTAGGCAGTAGACAGTAGTCAGTAGTCAGTAGGAAGACCTTCGCCGTCGCGTGCTCAAGGTGTCAGCGTCAGCCGTCGCGGCGCGGGGCGCTACTGACTACTGTCTACTGTCTACTGACTACTGCTTTTCGTTAACTTCCGCGACCATGACCGCGGCGGCCACGCCTTTGGCGCGCATCTGCGCGCCGCCCTTCGCGGCCTCGTCGCGCGTCGCGTAGCGCCCGGCCTGCACCCTGTACCAAGTCCCGCGCTGCGGCAGCTCGACGGCGACGGCGCGCGCCTCGAAGCCGGCCGCGCGCAGTTGCGAGACGCGCTCGTTGGCCTCGGACGGGTTGTTGAAGGAGCCGACCTGAACCGTGTAGTTGCCGCCGGCCGCGGCCTCGGGGGAGGCGGGGGCCGCGGGCTGCGGGGCGGGGGCTTTGGCCGGCTCGGCGGCCGGCTTCTCGGGCGCGGGCGGCAGGGCCTTCTCGACCGTCGCCTTCGCTTCCCCGACCGCGACGGGCGCGGACTTCGCGGGCGGGCTGGTGGCCTGATTCGGCATCTTCACGCCGGCGGCCGCGACCGCCTCGCCGACCGGCCCGACCGGCTGCGACACCCAGCTCAGCGTCAGCAGGACGGCGAAGAAGCCGAGGCTGCTCAGCAGCAGCCACACCGGCGAGACGCGCAGGACGCGCATCCCCACGGCGTACTTATCGACCGAGGGCGGCGGCGGCACGCGACCCGACTGCGCGGCGGCGGGAGCGGCAGCGGCCGCCGGCGCGACCTCGGCGCGGACGCTCGGCGCGGGGCTTGAAGCGACGACCGGATCGGCCGACCCCGTGACGTGGCACGGCTCGACCTCCTCGGCCGCCGCGGCGGGCGCGGGAACGTGCGGCGGCGCGGGCGCTTCCGCCTCGACCGCGAGCACGTCTTCGAGCAACTGCGCGGGCGCGGCCTCGGCGACGACTTCGGCCGGCGGCTCCTGCGGGATGCTGAGGATGTCGAAAAAGTCTTCGTCCGTCTCGGGCGCGGCCGGCTCGAAGGGCGCGGGGCCGCCCGCCTCCTGCGGCAGCGTAGTGCGGAGCGCGCCGTCAACGAGCACGGCGTCGAACTCCTCGCGGCAACCGACGCAGACGAAGCGCGCGAGGGCGGCGGGGCGCTCCGGGCCGAAACGGTTGTTGGTGTGGCAACGGGGGCAAATTAGCTGCATGGGGGCTGACTCCGCTGTGGGTCGCGCCGTGCGCGGCTCCGGTAGCCTGCGCCGGCCCGGCTGTCGGCGCGCGCCGCCGGGGGGGTTGCGTCACGCGCGAGCTTCAGGGGTTTTGGCGCGCGGGCCGCCTGCGCGGCCCGCGCTTCGAGTGATGCGGCAATCCCCTTGTTCGCTTAGCCGGAGGCCCCGCGCGGCAGAGCGCCGGACGGGTTTCCAGCGCTTACGCAGACAACTCGTATGCCAGCAAGGGGATTGCGGGTTGCGGACGCGGATTGCGGTCTGGAAGCCGAGTTAACTAGTTCCATACCGCACCCCACCGCCGGCGACCCGCAATCGTTGTGACGGGCTTTGTCAGCGGTGACTGCCGTTTTTTGGTATCGGAGGCAGCGCGCCGCGCCGCGCGGAGGGTTTGCGCGGGGCGGGGGTAGGCACGGTGGTTGCTCTGCGGGGGCGGGACTCTGTCTCTCGTGCCGCCCACACGAGCGCCCGCCGGAGACGCGGACAGTTGACCGCGACGCCCCTCGCTGCTCTGACACTTAGGCCGCCGCCCCCGAGCCCTTCTATGACATTCGAGCGTCATCAACTCCCGAACGCCCTCTGGTGGCCGCTGGCGGCCGCGGGCGCGGGGGCACTCGCGCTTTCACTCCCCGGCCTGAGCGCCGCGCCGGCCGACGCGCGCTTCCTCCTCTTCGCCCTCATCACCCTCAGCCTCGGCACGCGCTTCGTCGTCCACGTCCCGCGCACGCAGGCCCACGCCCCGCTCGCCGACGCCTTCGTCATCCTCGCCCTCTTCCTCTTCGACGGCGGCGCGGCCGTCTGGCTGGCGGCGCTCGCCGCCCTCTGCTCGTCCCTGCGCGTCTCGCGCGAGCCGAAATCTCTCGTCGCCGCCGCCGCCCTCTCCGCCCTCTCCGCCTACGCCGCGGCCTCGTCCTTCGCGCTGCTGCCCGGCCCCCCTTCCCCCTCCCTCGACGGCGCGCGGGCGCAAAGCTTCGCCCTCGCGCTCGGCCTCGCGGCCGCGGCCTTCGCCGCCGTCGGCGCCTTCGGCGGCGCGGCCTCGGCGGGCGGCCCCGCGCGGCAACTCGCGCCGCGCGCCCTCTGGTCTTTCGTCACCTACCTCGCGCTCGCCTCTCTGGCCGGCGCGGCGGCCCTCGCCGTCTCGGCCTTCGGCCACGCGCCCTTCCTCGCCGCGGCCACCGCCCTCACCGTCGTCCACTTCGCGCACGGCGTCTACCTCCGCCACGCCGAAGCTTCCGCGAGCGGGGCCGTAGTGCCCACGGCCCCGCCGCGGGGGGACGAGCCGGAAGCCTCGCCCGTCTTCCAGAGCGCCTTCGAGCAGGCGGCCATCGGCATGGCGCTCGTCTCGCCGAAGGGCAAGTGGCTGAAGGCCAACCGCTCCCTGTGCGAGGCGCTCGGCTACGCCGAGGAGGAGCTGCGGGCGAAGAGCTTTCAGGACGTGGTGCACGCGGACGACCTCGGCCCGGCGCTCGCCAACATGAAGGACGTGCTGCGCGGCAAGCTCCAGACCTACCGCGCCGAGAAGCGCTTCGTTAACCGTCAGGGTCAGGAGGTCTGGATGATGTGGAGCGTGGCGCGCCTCGAAGCCTCGAACGGCGCCGGCCACCGCCTCATCCTTCAGGCGCAGGACATCACGGAGCGCAAAGTCTCCGAGGAGCGGCTCCTCCACAACGCCTTCCACGACGCGCTGACGGGCCTGCCCAACCGCGCCCTCTTCATAGACCACGTCAAGCTCACCATCGCCCGCGCCAAGCGGCGCGAAGGCCACCTCTTCGCCGTCCTCTTCCTCGACCTCGACCGCTTCAAGATCATCAACGACTCGCTCGGCCACCTCATCGGCGACGAGCTGCTCGTCGGCATCGCGCGCCGCCTTGAGACGTGCCTGCGCGAGGGCGACACGGTGGCCCGCGTCGGCGGCGACGAGTTCATCATCCTGCTCGAAGACATCGAGGACGAGTCGGAGGCCGTCTCCGTCGCCGAGCGCGTGCAGAAGGAGCTGAGCGCGCCCTTCCACCTCGACGGCCACGAGGTCTTCACCACCGTCAGCATCGGCATCGCGCCCTCGACCACGGGCTACGACGACCCCGAGGACATCCTGCGCGACGCCGACACGGCGATGTACCGCGCCAAGTCTCTGGGCAAGGCGCGCCACGAGGTCTTCGACAAGGCGATGCACGCCTTCGCCGTCAACCTCCTGCAACTCGAAACCGACCTGCGCAAGGCCCTTGAGCGGCGCGAGCTGTTCGTCCTCTACCAGCCCATCGTCGCGCTCGACGACTTCCGCCTCTGCGGCTTCGAGGCGCTGGTCAGGTGGCAGCACCCGGAGCGCGGGCTGATCTCGCCGATGGACTTCATCCCCGTCGCCGAGGACACCGGCCAGATCATCGCCATCGGCGAGTGCATGCTCTTCGAGTCGTGCCGCCAGATGCGGCGCTGGCAGAAGCTCTTCCCGTCCGAGGCCCCGCTCTTCGTCAGCGTCAACCTCTCGGGCAAGCAGTTCGCGCAGCCCAACCTCATCGAGACGGTCGCCGCCGCGCTCGAACGCACCAAGCTCAGCCCGCGCAGCCTGAAGCTGGAGATCACCGAGTCGGTCGTCATGGAGAACATCGAGCAGGCCGCCGGCATGCTGCGCCAACTCCGCGAGCTGGGCGTGCAGCTCGCCATCGACGACTTCGGCACCGGCTACTCCAGCCTCTCCTACCTCCACCGCTTCCCCATCGACACCCTCAAGATCGACCGCTCCTTCGTCACCCGCATGGTGGACAACGGCGAGAACATCGAGATCGTCCGCACCATCGTGATGCTCGCGCAGATTCTCGGCATGGACGTGGTCGCCGAGGGCGTCGAGACGAAGGAGCAGTTGGCGCTGCTGCGCAAGCTCGGGTGCGAGAACGGGCAGGGCTACTACTTCTCGCGCCCCTCGACCGCCGTCGACGCGGAGAAGATCATCGCCGACACCTGCGCCCGCCCGCAGCCCGTCGCCGCCCCGCCGCGCCCGGCCGCGCCGTCCGCCGCCCCGCTCGCCGACGACAAGGTGAAGGCCGTCCGGCTCGTCCCCGATGCGTAAAGGCGGCCCAGAGAGTCACGCCCGCGCCGCCCCCTCGCTCCCCGTCCTCGTCCGCGCGCAGGGCCCGGCGGGCGACGCCGGCGAGGAGGCGACGCGCCTCTTCAACATCACCTCGCGCAGCGCCACCCTCCTGCTCTCGCGCCCGCCCGAGCTGGGCCAACTGCTGCGCCTGACGCTCCCCTCCCCCGGCGCGCGGGCCGCGCAGGCGGGCGGGCGCGGCTTCCTCTGGGGGCTCGTCTGGGCCGTCGCCCCGCGCCGGGCCGACGAAGGCGAGCCGGCCGACGAGCGACACCACGTCAGCGTCGTCTTCGTCGGCGACGAGATACCGACCGGCGGCGAAGGCCCGCCGCGCTTCACCTTCCTCGCCGAGGAGGACGGCCGCTTCCGCCTGCAAAGGCTTCTGGCCGACACGCTGCCGGTCGCGCGCCGCCGCCACCAGAGGGAGTCGCGCCTCGCCATCCCCGTCGAGGTCACACTGGAGACGCTCGCCCCCGACGGCTCGGCGACCGCGCGCGAGCAGACCGTGACCGAGAACCTCAGCCGCAGCGGGGCCGCCGTCTGGACTTCGCTCGACGCCCGCCAGCAGCACCTCGTCCGCCTCATCTGCGAGCGCCACAACGTCCGCCTCACGGCCGTCGTCCGCGGCCGCCGCACCGGCCCCGACGGCATCACCCGCCTCCACATCGAATTCCTCGACGGCCAGTGGCCCCTCGAACGGATGCAGTAGAAAGTCAGAGGCCCGGCCGTGCTCGCGGGCGGGCCTCCGGCTCGCGCATTCGCGCTGTCTTCTCTCCCGCCGCGCGCGTCGTTTAGAATGCCGGGACGATGCGAAGGCAAAACATTTCCGCGCGGCCGTTGGTGGTCGCGCTCGTGTGCGCGCTGTGTCAGGCGGCTTGCGGGGGCGGGCCGGCGGTGAACCAACCTGCCGCGCGGCCGCAGGCAAACCCGACCGCGACGGCGGCGGCGCCCGCCGCGACGGCCGAGGCCGCGACGCCCGCGACGCCCGAGGCGGCCGCGAGCCCGTCGGCGACGCCCGCGGGCGAGGCCACGCCGGAACCGGGCGACCACGCGGAGCAGGACTTCCGGGGCACGGTCGCGTCGGTCGAGAAGGAGGGCGGCGGCGAGCCGGCCCTTTTGCGCGCGGTGCGGACGGCGAGCCACGAGAAGTTCGACCGCGTGGTCTTCGAGTTCGCGGGCGCGCGCCCGCCCGGCTACCGCGTCGAGTACGTTGACCGCCCCGTCCGGCAGTGCGGCTCCGGCGAGGCCGTCCCCGTCGCCGGCGACGCGTGGCTCCGCGTCCGCCTCACCCCCTCGAACGCGCACACGGAGGCCGGCGAGGCGACCGTCAAAGACCGCGCCCGCCGACTCGCCTACCCGAACCTGAAAGAGCTGAAGATACTCTGCGACTTCGAGGCCGAGGTCGAGTGGGTGCTCGGCCTCGCCTCCCCCAACCGCTACCGCGTCCTCGAACTCACCAACCCCGCGCGCCTCGTCGTGGACGTGAGGAAGTGAGAAGGCCGCGGGTCGTGAGTCGTTAATCGAATAGACGAGCCGGGGGCCGCCGCGACCTGAGTCAACCCAAGTCGCGGCGGCCCCCGGCTTTTTAACGGCTCACGATTTACGACTGACGACTCACGGCTTTTTCAGCCTCCTCAGTTTGTCCTGCGCGCTGTTGCGGATGGGGGCGGCCGCCTGCTCGTCGAGGTTGGCTTTGGCGAGCACTTCGAGGGCCTTCTCGGCGAACTGGATGGCGAGCGCGTTCTGGCCGTCGGCGGCGTAGGCGTCAGCGAGGCTGTCGTAGGTGTTGGGCGACTGCGGGTAGGAGGCGACGTTGAGCTTGAGGATTTCGATGGCCTCCCTGACCTTCTGCTCCTGCATCAACTGGTAGCCGAGGCCGTTGATGAACTGCTCCTGCACGACGGCGGCCGCGGGGTCGTTCTTCTTCGCCTCCTCGTAAGCCTGCACGGCCCGCCGGACGCCCTCGCTCGTGATCATCGAGTAGAACTTCGCGGGCGAGGGCGCGCGGTCGGCCGCCAGCTTCACCTCGCCGCCCGGCGAGAAGTGGAACCTGATGAAGTCGAGCGTCTGCCGGACGATCTCGCGCGAGCGCTCCGTGTCGTCGCGCACGTCGAAGGCGTGCTGGCCGTCGGCGTAGTTGACGAGGGTGACCTGCGCCTCGGCGTCGAGGGCGCGGCGGACGTAGGCGTCGAGCGTGTTGTTCAGTTGCAGGTTGTCGTAGCCGGCGCGCGCGACGAACAGCGGCACGTCGGCGCGCACGGCCGGCAGCGCCATGAAGCCGTAGTAGAAGACGGCGCTGCGGATGTAGGTGCGCGACGGCTGTAGGACGGCCGACAGCCCGGCCCGCACGTTGGCCGAGCAGGCCCAGATGCTCACGCGGTTCTCGTCCACCTTGAGCGCGGCGGCATTCTTGCGGACGTAGTCGAGGAGGTCGTCGGTGTCGGCGTCGGCCTCCTGCCCACGGCTCTCGTAGGTGACGGCCGCCATGCCCGACGAGGCGACGAGGCGCGGCCAAGAGGTGTACTGCCCCCACTCCTTCAGCTTCGGCACGGGCGAGCCGGCCGGCGGGTCGCCGACGCCGTTGACGAAGACGACGACGGGCAGGCGCGCCCCTTCGGCCGTGCCCGGCGGCAGGTAAAGGTCGAGCTTGAGCGTGGCGTCGCCCTCGGTCTTGTAGGCCACGTCGCGCCGCACCTCGGCCTTCTCCATGCCCGGCAGCGTGAGCACGACGGGCCGCGCGAGCTGGTTCTGCTGCGCCGCGGCCGGCGGGGCGAAGAGGGCGAGCAGGCAGGCGACGAGCGCGGTCAGGGGGAGCGACTTGGTGTAAGTTTGCATCGCCGGTTTTCTCCTTCGGAGAACGAGTTTCGAGTTTAAAGTTTCGGGTTTCGGGTTGAAGACAACCCGCGGCTAGACCCGACAGGCGGAACCGCGAACCCGGAACCCGCGACTCGAAACTTTTCTTTATCCCGTGAACTTGTAGCCGACGCGGTGGACGGTGATGATGTGGCGCGGGTCGCCGGGCGTCTCCTCGATCTTCTGGCGCAGCTTGGCGATGTGCATGTCCACGGTGCGCGTCAGCGGCAGGCCCTCGTAGCCCCAGACGTGGTCGAGCAGCTGGTCGCGCGTGACGACCTCGCCGCGGTGCTCGACGAAATACTTGAGCATCTTGAACTCGCGCGGGCTGAGTTCGACGGGCTTGCCGGCGCGCGTCGCCTCGAAGGTCTTGAAGTTGATCTCCACGTCGCCGAAGTGGACGCTCTCGACCTCGTCGGCCCCCTTCGAGGCGCGGCGCAGGACGGCCTCGACCCTCGCCATCAGTTCGAGGAAGCTGAACGGCTTGGTGACGTAGTCGTCCGCGCCGGTCTTCAGCCCCAGCACCTTGTCGATCTCCTGCCCGCGCGCGGTGAGCATGATGATCGGCGTGTTGTTGCCGGCGCTGCGGAGCTGGCGGCAAACGTCGAGGCCGCTCAGGCGCGGCAGCATCACGTCGAGGATGACGAGGTCGAGCCCCTTCTCGCCGGCGAGCTTCAGCCCCGTCTGGCCGTCGCGCGCGACCTGCACGGTGTAGCCCTCGTAGGCGAAGCCGTCGCGCAGCGCCACCGCCATCGCTTGGTCGTCCTCGACAATCAGAACCTTGCGCATACTCTCGGGGATCATCATGGTTTCGAGTCCCGTGGGGGAGGGTGCCGGGCGCCGGGGTGACGACGGGTTGCTTCGCCGCCGCCCGGCGCCTATTTGGCCTTCTGCTCGGCGTGGAAGGTCTTGTTGACGATGCGCCACTCGCCGTCGATCTTGAGCAGCGACATGTAGTCGGTGAACCTGACCTGCGGGTAGTCGAGGACGACTTTGGCGACGGCCGCGTCGCCGGCGATGTCAACGCTCTCGATGGAGCGCTTGCGCTGCGCCTCGTCGGCGGCCGGCTTGCCCGGCGAGCGCGAGATGTACTCCTCGCTCGTGAGCTGCCAGAACTTACCCTCGCGGACGGCGAAGAGCTTGGCCTCGGGGTGGAAGACCTTGCGGTGGTGCTCGCCGAGGCCGGTGGCGTGCGCGCGCAGGTAGTGCCCGACGGCCGCGCGCACGGCCGCCTCCTCGGCGCTCTCGGCCCGCGCCGTCCACACCGCCCCCCCCAGCGCGAGCGCGGCGGCGGCAATCAACGTCAGCTTTTTCATCTCAGGTTCCTTTGGGAAAAAGTAGTCGGTAGAAAGGCGGTCGCTATTGGTTCGCGCGCGTGCCGGCGTCAGCGCCGGTGACGCGGAGGCCGCTGTCTGCCGATGGCCCTCTCGTCACTGCTTGAAGCCGAAGCCGAGCGAGGGGTCGCTCCCGAGGAGCGGCGGCGGCTTCCGCGGCTCGGCTTGGTCGGCGACGGATTCGGCCGCCGGCAGGGAGATGGTGAACGTGCTGCCGCGCCCGACCACGCTCTCGACCGTGACGCGGCCGCGGTGCGCCTCGACGATGTGCTTGACGAGCGAGAGGCCGAGGCCGCTGCCCTTCACGTCGTGAACCAGACCCGTCGAGACGCGGTAGAACTTCTCGAAAATCTTCTTCTGCTCCTCGGCCGGGATGCCGATGCCGTGGTCGGCCACCGAAATCTGGATGAGGCCGTCGCGCTCGCCGAGGCGCACCGTCACCTCCTTCTGCTCCGCCTTCTCCGAATACTTGACGGCGTTGTCGAGCAGGTTCATCAACGCCTGCCCGATGGCGTCGCGGTCGAGGACGGCGTGCGGGAGCGGGCGCGGGCTGTTCTGGAAGACGATGGAGAAGCCGATCTGGCGCAGCCGTATCGCGCAGGTCTTCAGCGTCTCGGCCACGATCTCCTCGACGCAGACGCGCTCGAAGTTGTAGGTCTTGCGCCCCGACTCGATCTTCGAGAAGTCGAGGATGTTGTTGATGAGCTGCGTCAGCCTCCGGCTCTCGGTCTCAATGTGCTCGCCGTACTCCTGAATCTTGCCGGAGTCTTTCACGCGGCCGAGCTTCATGAACTCGCCGAAGACGCGGATCGAGGCCAGAGGCGTCCGCAGCTCGTGCGAGACGTTCGAGACGAAGTCGGCCTTCATCTGCGAGAGCTTCATCTCGCGCGAGGCCGTGCGGAGCGCGAGGATGATGCCGCCGATGAGGACGGCCGTCATCAGGAGCGAGAGGCCGAGCGAGAAGTTGAAGTTCCAGTGCGCCCACTGCTCGGGCGTCATGTGCCGGCTGCGGATGACGACGGCGTACTCGTAGTAGTAGGGCAGCGAGTACCAGATCACGTCGTTCTGCCCCTCGGCCTCCTGCGACGAGAAGAGCTTCTTCTGCTTGCCCTGATAGAGCGAGACGATGACGTTGCGGTCGGCCCCCTCGGGGAAGAAGGTCGGCAGCGTCTCGGCGATGATGCGCGGGGCGAGCGTGTCGCGGAAGAAGGCGTGGTCGAGGATCATGCCGGCGACGCCGACCACCTTCGACTCGTCGAGGATGGGCTTGAAGATGACGCGGTTCTCGACGTCGCGCTCCTCGAAGTAGGCCATCGGCGAGGTGACGCTCGTGCCCTCCTTGGCGAGGACGCGCATGGGGGCGGCGGCGCGCTGCGCGGCGTGGAGCTCGGGCGTGGGCACCTCCGACGGCTGCTTCTGCCCCGACGGGTCGAAGAAGAGCATCTGCGACTCGCCCTCGGGGCCGAAGGCGGCGACGAACAGGCGCTTCGTGCCCTCGATGCGGCACTTCGAGAGGTGGTACTTGGTGTTCTCTAGGTTGCCCCCGCGGATGGCGTAGGCCGGGACGTTCAAGACCTCCTCGGCCTTCGTCTTGTAGAAGCCCTTGACCTTGTTGCTCACCTCGCCGAGGTAGTTCTTCATCCCGACGTGGCCGGCGACGACCGAGGTCTTCTCCAGCTCCGTGAGCGACCAGTATTGCAGGCCGAGGATGCTCAGGAGCGGCACGACGACCGCCATCAGCCCCACCAGAAGGACGTGCCTCTTCAGGAATGCGCGCAGCTTTGACATCCGCTCCTTAAACCCGGCCCGAGACTTTCCGCCCGCTAAAATACACCGAAACCGCGGGCGCGTCTCTAGCCGCGGCGCGGCTTTTTACAAGCCCTTTACAACTCTTTACGAGTTTTACTCGGCCCGCGCCGCCCGCGCCTTCAGTCCTCGCGCCTCAGCACCCAGTTCTCGGGGTCGATGACGGGCCGCCGGCCGCCGAGCGGCACGCTGACGGGCGCGGTCGAGACGGCGACCCGCTGCGTGCGCTCGCCGAGTTTGACGGCGACGGGCATCGGGAAGGCGAGGCCGGCGGGCGCCTCCCAGCGCAGCGTGAGCGTGTCGCCTTTGACCTCGGAGACGAGGCGCGGCAACTGGGACTGGCGCGCGTAGACCTCGAAGAACCAGTCGAGCTTCATGCCGGAGGCGGCCTCGGCCGCGCGGCGGAAGTCCTCGGTCGTGACGAAGCGGCACTGGCGGCCGTCCGTGATGCGCTCCATCTCCGCGGTCGGGTAGGCCATGCGGCGCAGCGCCCTGAAGAACGCCTCGTCGCCGACGAGGTAGCGCAGCGCGTGGAGGACGACCGCGCCCTTGTTGTAAACGTCGCCGTCGCTGTTCACGTAGTCGGGCGCGACGAAGTACATCTGCGTGGTGGTGCGCGCCTCGCGCGGGGCGAGCGGCTGGCGGTTGCTCAGGTTGCGGCGCAGCGCGGCGATGTGCTGGTGGTAGGCCGCCGGGCCGCGCTTCTCGCCGCGGTAGAGCGCGTCCATGTAGGACTGGAAGCCCTCGTGAATCCAGAAGTCGCGCCAGTCGGAGGCGGTCACGAGGTTGGCCCACCACTCGTGGCCGACTTCGTGGAAGAGCAGCCAGTCGAAGCCGATCTCGGAGGGCCGGTACTGGTTGCCGTAGGCGATGATGGTCTGGTGCTCCATGCCGAGGTGCGAGGTCTCGGCCACGCCGATCTTGTCGGCGCGGAAGGGGAACGGGCCGAGGTGCTTCTCCAGAAAGGCGAGCATCTCGAAGAGCTCGGCGAACAGTTTTTGGCCCTTCTCGTAGTTCTCGGGCAAGACCCAGAAAGTCGCCGGCACGCCGTCGCCCGAGACGCTGCGGTAGGTGCCCTCGATGGTGCGGTAGGGCGCGATGTTGAGCGCCACGCCGTAGTTGTTGATCGGCGTCGAGACGTGCCAGTTGTACGTGCTCGTGCCGTCGCCGTTCTTGGTGACGCCGGTGAGCTTGCCGTTGGCGGCGGCGACGAGCTCGGAGGGCACGGTGATGCGCAGCGTCATCTCGTCGGGCTCGTCCGAGGGGTGGTCTTTGCAGGGCCAGAAGAGGTCGGCCCCGTCCATCTGGACGGCGGTGCTGATCCAGTCCGCGCCCGACGGCGTCTTGCTCCAGACGAAGCCCCCGACCCACGGCGGGCGCGGCGCGACGCGCGGCTTGCCGCCGTACTCGACCCTCACCTCGGCCGACTCGCCGGGCTGCGCGGTGCGCCCGAAGGCGATCCAGACTTTACCGCCGCGCCTCTCGAACTCGAGCGGGTGCGCGCGCCCCTGCTCGACGAGCGACACTTTCGAGACGGCGAGCGGCGTGTCGAGGTCGAGCACGAACCACTCGGTCGGGTGGACGACGCGGGCGCGCGCGGCGAGCGTGCCGCTGATCGTCTGCTCGCGCGGGTTGACGCGCAGCGCGAGGTCGTAGGAGGTCACGTCGTAGGCGGCCTGCTCGGGCATGAGCGGGCCGCCGCTCTCGGTCGGGCGCGCGCCGAGTTCCCTCTGCGCGAGCGGCGCGACGGGGCAGAGCAAAACGAGGAGCAGGCAGGCGGTTATCGTCAAAGTTGTTCGCATTATTCTTCCCGTGTGGGCGGGGCCCTTCAGTGTTCGGACTCGGGCAGCATACTGTGAGGCCGCGCCCGCGTCCAGACGCGCGGGGGCGCCGCGGATTTACATCTCGTTGACAACTCTTACAATCTTTTACCGGCCCTTGATGACATTTACACGCCGCCCGGCTACATTACCGAACGTCATTTGAACCTCGCACGCGAAGTGCTTTCGAGACGGGAGCGGTCGGAGATGAGAGTCAAGCTGTGGAAGAGGATCGCGTGCGCCGCGTGCCTGACGGTGGTGACGGCCGGCGCTTACGGGGCCGCGGCCGCGGGGCTGCCTTCGAACGCGCAGAGGTGCTCCGGGCGGGAGGCCCCGGCCGCCGAGCCTCTGGTGCGCGGCGAACGCCTGCTGAGGTTCTGCGGCTACGAACTGAACGTCGCCTTCACCCCCGGCGGCCGCCTCGTCGGCTTCGACATCACCTCCGCCCCCCGCGCCTGATCCAGCCTGCGGAGCCAGCGGCGCTATTCCCGCCCCGACCCGCCCGCCACCGCCCGGGCGCCCCTTCGCCAAAAAAAGAAGGGCGCCCGGCCCCCCCATGGCCAGACGCCCACGGCCACTGAGAGTGGCCTGCCCCAAAGTTTCACTCGTTCTCAGAAGGAACGCCCGTTAACTGCGTCAATACTAGCCCCGCTCCGCCCGCCTTTGGTTGCGAAC
>Ga0196977_1000302_pt1 | contig 28119 bp, 12 predicted proteins | sample S3v_1013CmetaG_FD_148634 | JGI IMG/M metagenome (GOLD analysis project Ga0196977, IMG submission 148634) | Soil microbial communities from Anza Borrego desert, Southern California, United States - S3+v_10-13C | ecosystem: Environmental > Terrestrial > Soil > Desert | place: USA: California... | reverse complement strand
CGAGCCGATCGCGGAGGTGTGCGAGAGTCTGGAGCGCAACGTCGAGTTATGTAAGGCAGCAGTGAAGGTGTGCCGGTTCGGGCTGGGTGCGCGCAGTGGGCGGGAAGAGTTCAGTTACTACCCGCAGCGTTCAGCGCGTTCAGGGTTGGCAGCCTATGCAGATGCGGCGGACGAAGTGGAGGTGGCCAAGCAGTACCTGCGGAACCGGGAGGCGCTGGGCGAAGCGGGGATGGAGAGCCTGGCGGAGATGGCGGAAGAGTTGCTGGCGGGAGTGTTTGAAAGCCGTCAGGAAGAGTGTGAGCTGCGGAGTCTGTCGGAAGTAATCAGGACGGAAGGAGTGGAGACGATTGACTTGTTGAAGATCGACGTGCAGCGCGCGGAGCTGGACGTGTTGAAGGGAGTGGCGCCTGAAGACTGGCAGAAGATCCGGCAAGTCTCAATGGAGTTACACGACAAAGAGGGAGGGGCGACCGAGGGAAGAGTGGAAGAGATCCGAGAGCTGCTGGAGCAGAGTGGTTTTGAGGTGGCGGTGGAGCAGGATGAGCGACTGCGTGGGACCGACCGCTACAACCTGTATGCGCGGCAGGTGGCGCTGGGAGGATTGCAAAGAATCGGGACGAAGGGCGGCGGTCATGCTGGCAATGGTGCTGGCAATGGTCACGGGCCAGTGGGAGTGGAGTGGGAGGCGGGTTTGATAGGGACCAATGTCCAAAGTCTCTATGCGCGCCGCAGAGGAGCAGAGGAAGAAGCAGCAAAGCTGAGCGCGGTGAGCAGTGGGAATGGGACGGCACGATTGTGGCAGGAGTCAGTGGCCCTCGAAGCCGAAGAAGCGGAGGTAAGTGAGGCGGAGTTGCGCAGCTACTTACGTGAGCGCCTGCCGGAGTACATGGTGCCGCAGGTGCTGGTGAAGCTGGAGCGGATGCCGCTGAGCCGACACGGGAAGGTTGACTATCAGCGGCTGCCGGCGCCGGCGCCGCTGGAAGCTGAGTTAGAAACTGAAGCCCCGCGCAGTGAAGTGGAAGAGTTGCTCGCCGGGATCTGGAGCGAAGTGCTGGGCCTGGGGCGCGTGGGCCGACAGGAGAACTTCTTTGAGCTGGGAGGCCATTCGCTGCTGGCGACGCAGGTGATGAGCCGGGTGCGCGAAGCGTTTGGCGTGGAGGTGAAGCTGCGTGAGTTGTTCGAGCGGCCGACAGTGAAAGAGTTGGGGCAGAGCATCGAGCGGGAGTTGCGGCAAGGCGCGGGATTGGAAGCGCCACCCATCATTGCTGTGGATCGAGATAGGGAGTTGCCGCTGTCATTTGCGCAGCAGCGTCTATGGTTCATCGATCAGCTCGATCCTGGGAGGACCGTCTACAACGTGCCGGTGGCGGTGCGACTGAAAGGGAGATTGAATAAGGAAGCGTTAGAGCAGACGTTGACCGAGGTCATCAGAAGACACGAGGTGCTGCGGACGAGGTTTGACACTGTAGGTGGACGAGCAATGCAGGTGATTGAAGCGGCCGCGCCGGTCGAGTTGGAAGTGGTGGAGTTGAGCGCGTTGGAAGTTGCCGAACGTGAAGCGCGGGCGCGGGAGTGGGCGGCGCAGGAAGCAGCGACACCGTTTGATTTGAGTCGTGGACCGCTGTTGCGAGTGAAGCTGCTGCGCTTAGGGGAGCAGGAACATGTAGTGCTGCTGACCATGCATCACATTGTCTCTGACGGGTGGTCCGTGGGCGTATTGATTAAAGAAGTGGGAGCACTCTATGCCGCTTACGCAGCGGATCACGAGTCGCCGTTAGAGGAGCTTTCGATTCAGTACGCTGACTTCGCGCTTTGGCAGCGCGCTTATTTGCAAGGCGAGGTGTTGGACCAGCAGTTGAAGTACTGGCGCGAGCAGTTAGCCGGAGCGGCAACAGTATTGAAGTTGCCAACGGACAAACCCCGGCCGGTGATCTACAGCTATCGTGGCGCTACTCATAAGTTTGTCTTACCCACAGCAGTCAGTGCGTCTTTGCGGAAACTGAGCCAGGAGCAGGGCTGCACCCTTTTTATGACGCTGCTGGCGGCCTTCAAGACGCTGCTCTATCGCTACACCGAGCAGGAAGACATCCTGGTGGGAACGGCGATCGCGAATCGCAATCGCAGTGAGACGGAAGCGTTGATCGGCTTCTTCGTGAACACGCTGGTACTGCGTACGGATCTTTCCGGCAATCCGAGCTTCCGTGAGCTGATGCAGCGCGTTAGAGAGACCACCCTCGGAGCCTACGCCCACCAGGACATGCCGTTTGAAAAGCTGGTCGAAGAGTTACAGCCCGAGCGCAGCCTCAGTCATACTCCGATCTTCCAGATTTTATTCCAGCTGCAAAACGCACCGGTTAATGAACTCGGCTTGCCAGGATTGAACTTGAGTGTGTTGCAGACGGAGCACGCGACGTCAAAATTCGATCTGTCACTCGTGATGGCCGAGGAAGCGGGTGAGCTGAGGTGTGCGCTGGAGTACAACACCGACTTATTTGATGCCGTCACGATTACACGCATGGCGGAGCACTTTCAGACTCTGCTTGACGGTATCGTGACTGATCCGAGCCGGCCGCTCTGGGAGTTGCCGCTGTTGACCAGAACGGAGTCGCGTTTACTGGCTGAGTGGAATAAGACGGAGCGCGATTACGATCAACGCTATTGCCTGCACGAACTGTTTGAGCAGCAAGTCGAGCGTAGGCCCGCAGCGGTGGCGCTCGTGTTTGAGGGTAAACAGCTTAGCTACGCCGAGCTGAACGAGCGGGCCAACCAACTGGCCCGTCGACTGCGGCAATTAGGCGTCCAGCCGGAAACGCGGATCGGACTCTGCGTCGAACGCAGTTTCGAAATGGTGATTGGCCTGCTGGGTATTTTGAAAGCGGGCGGCGCCTACGTGCCGTTAAATCCGTCTGACCCACCAGAACGATTGCGGTTCATGTTGGAGGATGCGCTGGTAGGAGTGCTGCTGACGCAACCAAAATTATTTTCAACACTGCCTGAAACAGAAGCTGAGGTGCTCTTTGTTGACGAGCGGGGGCCAGCCACCCTTCCTGACTTGTTCATTCCGCGGACGGCGCAACAGAGACCAAGTCAGGAAGAGGGGCTGGCCCCCGCGCCTGAGAACCTGGCCTACGTCATCTACACGTCCGGCTCCACGGGCCAACCCAAGGGCGCCATGAACACGCACAAGGCCGTTGTCAATCGGCTGCTGTGGATGCAGGAAACTTACGGATTGGGCCCAGCCGACCGCGTGCTGCAAAAGACGCCGTTCACTTTTGACGTTTCGGTGTGGGAGTTCTTCTGGCCCTTGCTGGTAGGCGCACGGTTGGTGCTGGCGCGACCCGGCGGCCATCAGGATCCGCCTTACCTGGCGCGGCTGATCCGCGCCGAGCAGGTGACGACGATGCACTTTGTGCCTTCGATGCTACAGGTGTTTCTGGATGAGCCGGCAGTCAGGCATTGTGATTCGCTGCAGCGCGTGATCTGTAGCGGTGAGGCGCTGCCGCTGCCGCTGCAGGAACGTTTCTTTGAGTTGTTTGCGGCGGAGTTGCACAACCTTTACGGGCCCACGGAAGCGGCGGTGGACGTGACGTTTTGGGCGTGTGAGCGTGCGAGTGAGCGGCGCACGGTGCCGATTGGGCGGCCGATTGCGAACACGCAGATCCACCTGCTTGATCGTCATCTGCGACAGACGCCGGTCGGTGTAGTGGGTGAGTTGTACATCGGCGGTATTGCAGTGGGACGCGGCTACTGCGACCGGCCGGAACTAACCGCCGAGCGGTTCATCCCGGATCCTATCGGTGCGGCTGGAGCGCGGCTCTACAAGTCGGGTGATCTGGCGCGTTATCTGGCCGACGGCAGCATTGAGTATTTGGGCCGGGTGGACCATCAGGTGAAGCTGCGCGGACAGCGCATTGAACTGGGTGAGATCGAGGCGGTGCTGGCCCAGCATGCGGCAGTGCAGGAAGCAGTGGTGATCGTTAAAGAGTATGGCCCAGGCGATCAACGGCTGGTGGCTTATGTAGTGGCGGAGGAGAGTTTGAACAGCGGCGAGTTGCGCCAGTATCTGACAGGCGTGTTGCCGGAGTACATGGTGCCGCAGGTGTTGGTGCAGTTGGAACGGCTGCCGTTGACGGGGAATGGGAAGGTAGACCGGCGCGCGTTACCCGCAGTCGAAAACGTTCGCGAAGAGACGCAGATCGCTCTGGCCCAGACACCGGTGGAGGAGGTGTTGGCCGGGATCTGGAGCGAAGTGCTTGGATTAGCGCAGATCGGCCGAGAGGAGAACTTCTTCGAGCTGGGAGGGCACTCGCTGCTGGCAACGCAGGTAATGAGTCGAGTGCGCGAAGCGTTTGGGGCGGAAGTAGCACTGCGATATTTGTTTGAATCGCGAACGATCGCCGGTCTGGCCCAAAGGATCGAGCAGGCGCTGAAGGGAAGGAGTGGCCTTCAATTGCCACCGATCCGGCCCGTCTCGAGAGACGAGGAGGTGCCGCTCTCATTTGCGCAGCAGCGGCTCTGGTTCATCGATCAGCTAGAGCCCGGCGCCGCTTTCTACAACATTCCGGCAGCCGTGAAGTTGCATGGCAAACTCGATCGGGAAGCGTTGCAGCAAACACTGACTGAGGTGGTCAGACGACATGAAGTGCTGCGAACCAGCTTCCACAATCGAGACGGCAGAGCCGTGCAGGTGATACACCCGCCGGCGCCGATGGAGTTGCCGCTCATGGATTTGAGTGAGCTGCCGAAAGCAGCGCGAGCGAATGAAGTCCGTCGCCTGGCGCGGATGGAAGCCCGCCGGGTTTTTGATCTCAGTCACGGCCCGCTCTTTGTCGCGAAGCTGTTGCGGTTGAGCGAAGAGGAACACGTGGTGCTCTTGACAATGCATCACATCATTTCAGACGGGTGGTCCATCGGAGTCCTTATCAACGAGGTGGGGACACTCTACAAAGCCTTCCTCGAAGGAAAGTCGTCACCGCTTGCAGACCTGCCGATTCAATACGCCGATTACACTTATTGGCAGCAGGAACATCTGAGCGGTGAGACGCTGGAAACCCACCTGTCCTACTGGAGACACCAATTGGCACGCGCGACCGCATTCGAGCTACCGCCGGACAAGCGGCGTCCTGCAATTCAAACTACTTCGGGCGCCGGTGAATCGTTTTCTTTGCCCGCAGAATTGAGCGAGCAATTGAGGTCGTTATGCCGCCGCGAAGATGTCACGCTCTTCATGTTGTTGCTGGCGGCGTTTAATGCTTTGCTTCATTACCACACCGGACAACGAGACATCACTATCGGCACTCCCATTGCGAATCGCAACCGCGCCGAAACCGAATCGTTAATCGGATTCTTCATCAACATGCTGGTCCTGCGCAACGATCTCTCCGGCGACCCGACTTTCCGTGAATTGCTACAGCGCGCCAGGGAGGTCTGCCTCGGTGCTTATACACATCAGGACGTACCATTTGAAAAAGTAGTGGAAGACCTACAGCCGGAGCGTAGTCAGAGCCGTTCTCCTCTGTTCCAGATAATCCTCACCCTGCAAAATGCCCCGCTGCGGACACTGGAATTGGCGGGCCTCGAGTTGAGCGCCGTTGATTCGGGTCACGAAACGGCCCAGTACGACATCGCCTTAGGGGTGGGGGAAACAGAACAGAGCATCGGTGTGACTTTAGTCTATAACTCGGATCTCTACGAGGCCGCGACCATTCAAAGATTGATCCAACTGCTGCAAACAGTTTTACGGATTATCACCGAACAGCCGGAGATCCCTCTGCACAGTCTCACCGAGATGCTTGGCGAAGTTGATAAATCCGCGCGTCTCGGCGAAAGGAAGAAGCGCGAAGAGTCAGGCTTTGCGAAGCTGAAGAGTATGAGACCGGTGCCCGTCAGTGTGCAGCAGGAAAATCTGGTTAGCACAGGATATCTATCAGGCGGTGAGATACTGCCCTTGATCGTGACTCCAGCTATCGAGGATGTGGACTTGATAAATTGGGCCGGCAGTAATCGCTCTTATATTGAGACACAGCTCGCAAGAACTGGAGCGATACTCTTTCGTGGCTTTAACTTGAGCACCGCGCCGGAGTTTGAGCGATTTGCGCAGGCAATCACTCCGAACCTGTTCCAGGACAATGGCGAGCATCCACGAACATCCGTCAGCGGAAACGTTTACACTCCGACCTTCTATCCTCCCGAGCAGAAGATCATCTGGCATAACGAAAACTCTTTCAACTATCAGTGGCCCACGAAAATCTGGTTCTGCTGTGTACAACCGGCGCAGCAGGGTGGAGAGACGCCGGTCGTCGATAGCCGCCGAGTCTTCGCTGCTCTTTCTCCAGATATCAAGGAGCGATTTATTCGGAAGGGCATCATGTATATGAGGAATTACGGCCGGGGATTGGGCCTCGACTGGCCGGGAGTTTTTCGCACCTCAAACAAAGCTGAGGTTGAAAAGCTTTGTCGCGCCGCATTCATTGAATTTGAATGGAAGAGCGAGAACCGTTTGTGTACACGCGCAGTGCGCCCTGCCGTTGTCAAACATCCCGTCACCGGCGAGATGACGTGGTTCAATCAAGCTCAGCACTGGCACATCTCATGTCTCGATCCGCTTACGCGAGAGTCTATGGGGTCGTTGTTTGCTGAGGAAGATCTTCCGAGGAATTGTTATTACGGCGATGGTTCGCCGATTGAAGACTCAGTGATGGATGAAATCCTGAGTGTCTACAAGCATCTGGAAGTCAGTTTCCCATGGCAAAAGGGTGACCTTCTGATGCTGGATAATATACTAACCGCGCACGCGCGTAATCCATTTGCCGGCCCGCGCCAGATCATGGTGGCAATGGGCGACATGTTGGATTACGGTTCAGTTTAAAAGAGATTCCCACCGCGCTTCAGAAGTCCCTACATATTGATTTCTCTGCACAGAGAGAAGAACGAGAGAGTATGCAAAATCAGGTCAGCGGTTTCCCGCTATCATTACAGCAACGACAACTCTGGCGTTTGCGAAACGAGAGCACGGCGTTTCGCGCCCAGTGTGTCGTACTGCTCAAAGGAAACCTCAACAAAAATATACTGGCGCAAACAGTCAGGGAGACGGTTTCTCGCCACGAGATACTACGCACGACCTTTCGGCAAATACGCGGCCTTAAGTTGCCCATTCAGATCATCGCTGACGATTGTTCCATCGAGCTTGAGGAGATTGATCTGACAGCCCTGGTCTCGCATGAGCAACAGCGCAGAGTGGAAGAAGTTATACGACAAAAAAGAAACTTCCCTTTCGATTACGAGCGCCTCCCTCTATTGCATTTGTCGCTGCTTGCGCTCGCGCCGGATGAACACATGTTGGCGCTCACCTTGCCCGCCATCTGTGCAGACGCGCAGACGCTCGACAATCTAGTTGTAGATATCTCGCGTCTTTACGAAGACTTCGCTCACGGCCGGAAGTCAACTCTGGATGAGCCGCTGCAGTTCATTCAATTTTCGGAATGGCAGAGTGCGCTGCTCAGAGAGGAAGAGGCTGCGCCCGGTAAGGAATATTGGCGCAAGCTGCTGGCTGCGGCTAATCACAACGGGTTGCTTCCCTACGAAAACAAATTCGCCGGCGCCAGGGGCTTTGATCCTGCTCAGCTCGAATTGCGCCTTGATTCAGATCTTGTGACAAAGATGGACGCGACGGCGCAGCGCTACGGTGTGGGTACTGCAGATTTTCTGCTGGCTTCTTGGCACATGCTGCTTTGGAGACTGATCGGCGAGGCAGAGGTGGTCGTCAACTGTGTCTTCGACGGCAGGAAGTACGAAGAGCTGCGCAGTGCAGCGGGTCTGTTTGCCAGATCGCTGCCGCTTCATTGTTCGCTTGCCGAAGAAGACAGGTTTTCGCAAGTCATCTCAAAAATTAATGAGGCGAGACGTGAAGCAGAAGGCTGGCAGGAATATTTCACCGCGGAGCAGGAGACGGAAGCCGGTTTAGATGGTGAACAGGAATCGTTCTTCTCCTATGGATTTGAGTATCACGAATGGCCCGCGCCACATGCAGCCGCCGGCGTGACGTTCTCATTACACACTCAGTACGTATGTTTCGATCGTTTCAAGATAAAGCTCACCTGCACCAGGCGTGGAAATTCGTTGACGGCAGAACTTCTTTACGACCGAGATCTGTTTTTGTCCACGGACATTGAACGTCTCGGCGAACAGTTCAAGACTTTATTGAAGAGCAGTAGCGAAAAGCCCGGCGTTGCGATCCGTGAATTGGAAGTTGTCGGGAATCTCGAGCGTCAACTGCTGGTCGAGTGGAACGATACGGATGCCGCCTATCCACGAACAGCTTGCGTACATGAGTTATTCCAGGACCAGGCCAACCACCATCCGGATCACCTAGCCGTTGAATTTGAAGGCCAACGCCTCACATACAGGGAGCTTAACGAGCGGGCCAATCAAGTGGCGAACTATCTGCGCCGGCTGGGTGTCACGGCCGAAGTAAGAGTTGGAATCCTGATGGAACGATCACTTGAGTTGATTGTGGGATTATGGGGCGTCCTCAAGGCTGGTGGAGCTTATGTGCCTTTCGATCCGGCGTCTCCCGAAGCGCGATTGCGCTTCATGCTGGAAGATGCCGGCGTGCAGGTGATATTGAGCCAGGAGAAGTTGAGCCGGCGCTTGTCCGGCTCTCAAGTCACGATGATCTGCCTCGATTCTGACTGGCAGAGAATCGCCACAGAAAGCAGCATTAGTCCGGTAAACGAAACTGTTGCTGAGAATCTGGTCTACGTCATCTACACCTCCGGTTCTACGGGCCGGCCCAAGGGGGTCATGATCTCCCATCAGGGATTGGTTAACTATCTGAGTTGGTCTACCAGGGAATACGCAGTCGCTGAAGGGAAAGGCACGCTCGTCCATTCTCCGTTGGGGTTCGATCTAACGGTGACGAGCCTACTTTCTCCTTTGTTGGCAGGGCAGCGAGTGATTCTGCTCGCCGAGCAGCCTGAGATCGAATCGTTGCGTGAAACCCTGCGCGCCGGTGCGGATTTCAGTCTGGTCAAAATCACACCGGCACATCTCGAGATACTGAGTCATACCAGTCCCGCCGACAAGGTACAGGAATGGGCGCGCGCTTTAATCATCGGCGGCGATGCGCTCTTTGGCGAGAATCTTTCCTTCTGGCGCAGTTATGCGCCTACAACCCGGCTTATCAACGAATATGGACCAACGGAGACCGTGGTCGGATGCTGTGTCTTTGAGTCGCCGCAGGGAGAGATTCCGAGCGGAGCAGTGCCGATCGGGAAGCCGATTGCGAATACGCAGCTATACGTGCTTGACGAGCAACAGCAGTTAGTCCCGATTGGTTTGCCGGGCGAGTTGTATATCGGCGGTGACGGTCTCGCGCGTGGCTACTTAAATGGCCCGGACCTGACTGCCCAAAACTTCGTGCCGCACCCGTTCAGCACAAAAGCTGGAGCGAGGTTGTACCGTACCGGCGACATTGCGCGCTATCTGCCGGACGGAAATCTGGATTATGTGGGGCGGGCGGATCATCAAGTCAAGATTCGCGGTTTCCGTATCGAATTGGGCGAAATCGAGGCGGCTCTGGCGCAGCATCCTTTGATACGCGATGTGGTCGTGATCGCGAGTGAAGATCAACCGGGCAATAAGCGCCTGGTCGCTTACTGTGTCCCGCGCGAGCACGGCCTTTCAGCCTTGAATGAGCAATCGCTTTACCGCCTGCCAAACAATCTGGAGGTCGCTCATCTTAATAAGAATGAGACGGACTTCGTTTACAAAGAGATTTTTGAGGATAGAACTTACGTCAAGCATGGCATCTCTCTGAGAGAAGGAGACACCGTTTTCGACGTCGGCGCAAATATAGGATTGTTCACGCTCTTCGCTTCGCAGGAATTTTCGGTTGGATGCATCTACGCTTTTGAGCCGATCCCGACTACTTTCGCCGTCCTGCGCCGGAACGCTGGCATGTACAACTTGAATGCGAAGCTTTATGAATGCGGGCTCTCAGACCGTAGCGGGACTGAGACGTTTACCTTCTATCCCAAAATGTCTGTGATGTCAGGCGCATATGCAGATGTCGAAGAGGACGAAGGCATAGCTCGCTCGGCGCTGAAAAATCAGGACGCACTCCTGAACCGCTATGCGGATGACCTGGTGGCGGGTCGCTTTGAACGCGAGCAGTTCACGTGTCAGTTAAGGACGATATCCGAAATTATTGGCGAGAACGACATTGAGCGAATAGACCTGCTCAAGATAGATGTCGAGAAGAGCGAACTGGAGGTATTGAAAGGTATTAAGGATGCGGATTGGAGGAGAATCAAGCAGCTCGTAATTGAAGTGCATGATCGCGCCGGGCAATTACAGGAGATCACACGCTTACTGAGCCGTCACGGATTTAATTTCGTGATCGATCAGGATGAAATGGTGCAGGACACGGATCTTTACAACATCTATGCAATTCACCCTTCGAGAGACGAGCGGAGAATAGGCACAGCAGCACCGGCTAAAATCAACGCTTCGTCGCAGGCGCGGAACGAGCATCAGTTATCGTCGGACTCCTTGCGTGCCTACCTGGAGAAAAACCTTCCGTCCTACATGATACCTTCCGAATTCGTGATGCTGGAGACACTGCCGCTGACTGCCAACGGTAAAGTAGATCGCCGCGCTCTACCGTCGCTCAATGGTAACGGCTCTGACAGGGCCGACACATTCGTCGCTCCGCGCGACGTTCTGGAATTACGGCTGGTGCAAATCTGGGAGGACATTCTTGGTCGCAGGTCTATCGGCGTTAGAGATGATTTCTTTAAGCTCGGCGGCCATTCAATTCTTGCTGCCCGCCTCATGGCGAGGATTCAGCAGTTGCTTCGCATAGATTTACCGCTTGCCACACTCTTCAAAAGAGCGACGATTGAATATCTGGCGAGCTTGTTGCGCCGGGAACAACCTGCATCAACTTTCTCGTCATTAGTGGAGATTCAGTCAGGCGACTCAACGCCGCCATTCTTTTGCGTCCATCCGAGCGGAGGAAACGTTCTTTGTTATGCCGCTCTCGCTCATCACCTGGGCCCGCAACAAACTTTCTATGGTCTACAGTCGTGGGCCTTGAATGGAGTTAACTTTCCGCACACAACCATCGAAGAGATGGCCACGCACTACCTGAATGAAATGAAAACTGTTCAGCCTCACGGTCCATATTTTCTCGGTGGGTGGTCGATGGGAGGTGTCGTCGCCTTTGAGATCGCGCAACAAATTCGAATGCAGGGAGAGCAGGTCGGCCTGCTTGCCCTGCTTGACTCCAGAGCGCCGGCCCCGCCTCCGGAGATCAGCGAAATCGACGAATTACTCCTCATGCACAGTTTTGCCCAGGACCTGGGACTTGATTTGAAGTCGATAAGATTTTCCGAGAGCGAATTAGAGCGTTTAGGACCTGACGAGCAGTTGACCTACTTGTTTGCATGCGCGCGGGCATCAAATATTCTGCCGCCGGATCTCGAGCTGGACCAGCTTCAGCGCCTGTATGAACTCTTTAAGATCAATCGTGGCGCAATGCTTGGCTACATGCCGCAAAGTAAGCTGGACCGCATTACGCTTCTACGTACAGAGGAATACTCGACGCCGAACGGGCAGATGGGAGCAGCAGGTTGGAAGTCGTTTGCCACTGAAGGCGTCGAGGTCCACGTCGTGCCGGGGAATCACTTCAACATGGTCCGCGAACCCTTCGTAAAAGCTCTGGCGAGTCAACTCAAAGCATGCCTCGATGCGGCGTTTGAAGAAACCCAAAGAGTAGCGGTCGGTACGCTTCTGTGCCGGAACAGGGAAAGCATTCTCTCCAGCAAAAATTAGTTAAGAATCTGGTACAGGTTGCAAAGAATGGCAGCCGGATAGCCTCCCCGAACCGTTAAGGTGTAGTAAACGACATGTTCAAGTCTTACCCACTTCTCAGCCGCTTCCTGCTGTTCGTGGTGATCCCGGTGTCCGCGGCCCTGATAGGCGGCCTCCTGTACCTGCGGGGCAGTCTGCCTGTCGCTGGCGGGCGGGTGATTAAGGCTGGCGTTTCGCGGCCCGTCGAGCTCACGCGCGACGAGAACGGCGTGGTCGCCGTCAATGCCCAGACTGACCGCGACGCCTTCTTCGCCATCGGCTTCGCCCACGCGCAGGATCGCATGTGGCAGTTGGAGTTGGAGCGCCGGATCGCCGCGGGCCGTCTGAGCGAGGTCTTCGGAAGGAGCGCTATCTCGCAGGACGCCTGGATGAGGGCACTGGGACTCTACGAGGCGGCCGAGCAGTCATGGTCCAAGCTGAGTCCGGAGGCGCGGGCTTCGCTGACCGCGTACGCAGCCGGTATCAACGCCTGGCTCGCGCAGGACTACGTGCTGCCGCCCGAGTTCATCGCCCTCGGCGTGCGTCCCGAGCCCTGGCGCGAGGTCGATTCGCTGGCTTGGTCCAAGGTCTTCGCGCTGAACCTCAGCAACAACATGTGGAACGAGACCTCGAACATGATCGCGAGCCAGTATCTCAGCAAGGAACAGATGGTTGACCTGCTGGGCTACAGCCAGAGCGAGCTCTCGGCCGCCGCGCCCAGAGGCGTAATGAGCGGGCAGGTCGCCGCAGGCCTGCTCGCCTTCTCCGAGAGGCTGGAGAGCGAGCTGAAAATCGGCGGCCGCTACGTCGGCAGCAACGCGTGGGTGGTGTCGGGCAAGCTTATGCAGGGCGGGCAGGCGGCCCTCGCGAACGACCCGCACCTCGGGGTTCAAATGCCATCGCCTTGGTACGTGGCGCGACTAAAGGGTGATCGGCTGAATGTCTCAGGCATGATGCTCGTCGGGCTGCCGATCGTAATCTTCGGCCAGAACGGCGACATCGCCTGGGGCGGCACCAACCTGATGGCCGACGTTCAAGACCTCTACATCGAGCAGCCGAACCCGGCCGACCCTACGCAGTACAAACGCGGCGACGGTTGGGCCAGCTTCGATGTGCGCTCGGAGGCCATCAACATCAGGGCCGACTTCCCCGCCTCACTCAGGGCGCCGGTCGAGCCCGTCACGGTTCAGTTCAGGCGAACCCTCGACGGCCCCGTCATCAGCGACATCATCGGCACCTTCGACCAGCCCGTCAGCCTGAAGTGGACGGCGCTCGATCCCGACGACGCCTCTTACGAGTCGTTTCTCCGCGTCAACTACGCGCACGACTGGGAAACGTTCAAAGACTCTTTCCAGACGTACGTGGCGCCAGCGCTCAATATGGTCTACGCCGACAAGTCGAATAACATCGGCTCGCTCGGCATCGGCCGCATCCCCGTCAGGTCGAAGGGAGAGGGGCGCCTGCCCGTCCCCGCCTGGACGAACGAATACACGTGGACCGGGTACATCCCCTTCAACGACTGGCCGCAGCGCTTCAACCCCGAAGAGGGCTACATCATCTCCGCGAACAACAGGCCGATCGGCGCCGACTACCCGTACTTCATCTCGGCGGATTGGGCTCCGCCGAACAGGGCGCGGAGGATAGAGCAACTGCTGCAAGAGAAGGTCTCCCGCGGCGAGCCGATTTCGCTCGACTACATCGGCCAGATGCAGGGCGATACGGTTGACCTGAGCGTGCGCGGGCTCCTCGACTACCTGAGGCGCGTCCCGTCTAACGGGGCGGAACAGCAGAAGGCGCTCGGCTACCTCCAGAACTGGGATGGGAACATGTCGCGCGACAGCCAGGGTGCTGCCATCTTCTTGGTCTGGGCGCGCCACCTGCGCGAGGGGTTGTTTTGGACCACGCTGAAGGACTCCTGGAACAAGAAGAAACAGAGCGCCGAGATGGAGAGGATGGTGTCTGAGACGTCGTACGACCAAATCCTGCACGCCCTCACCGAGCAGCCGTCAACGTGGTGCGGCGGGGCCGGAGCCTCCTGCGCCCCGCAGCTGAGCCGTTCGCTGGACACGGCCATCAGCGAGCTCAAGAAGCTGCGCGGCTCTGACATGGACTCCTGGCGCTGGGGCGACATCCACCAGACCTTCTACGCGCACATGCCGTTCAGCAGCGTGAGGTGGCTCGCCTCCGTCTTTGAGCGCAAGCTCCCGAACGGCGGCTCCCCCGACACGATAAACGTCGCGAACGCCATCTACAAAAGGGCCGAGGGCTACGACCAAACGCTCAGCGCCGGCTTCCGGCAGATCATCCAGGTCGGTGGGCCATCAACGCGTCACATGTACATGAACTCCACAGGGCAATCTGGCAACGTGCTGAGCGCGCATTACGACGACATGGTCAAGCCCTTCCGAGATGTGCAGTTTCGCATCCTGGACGGCGGGGCGGCCACCGGGAGCAGTGCCGACCTAACCATCACGCCGGAGTAGGGATGACGACATGAACCTGCTCAGACTGTTCACCGACAAGTCCCCCAACAAGGTCTTCCTCTCGATGCTGCTCGGCGCCATCGCCGGTATCGGCTACTCGCTGCTCATTCCGCTAGTGCTGGTCAGTATCGTGCTGGGCTCGGGCGAGGACGGGTTGGGAACCGACCTGGTGCGGTCGTTCCTGTGGATGGACGTGTCGAACTATAAGTTCGCGCTCCTGTTCGCCTCGATCTGCGTGCTCGTGCTCTCCTGCCGCACCGTTTCGCAGACGCTTCTGACGCGCGTGGCGCTCGACGCGACCGCCGAACTCAGGATCAAGACGTACCGCCAAATCATGCAGGCACCCATCGCCGAGCTTGAGAAGATGGGCTCCTCGAAGCTCATCGTGGCGATAACGACCGACGTGAACCGCATCGTTACGGGCGCGACGCTGGTGCCCCACGTCCTCATCAGCCTGGTCACGCTGGCGGGTATGCTGGGATACCTGTATGTCCTCAGCTCCGAGATCTTCTGGCTCGTCCTCAAGGCGATAATCTTCGGCGTCGCCACCTACCAGGTGCCGGTGTTCATCGGGAAGAGATACTTCGAGCGCGGCAGGGCCAAAATGGACGCTCTCCAGGAGTCCATCCGCGGCCTGATCTACGGCGCCAAAGAACTAAAGCTGAACAAGGTAAAGCGGGACCGCTATTTTAAGGAGATCCTCCTCCCCAACGAACATGCCGTGCTGAGCAACACCAAGCTGGCAAACACCATCGTCGTCGCCTCGGCCAGCTATGGCGACTTACTATGCTTCTTCGTCGTCGGCCTCCTCGCCTATGTCTTCGTCAGCTCACACTCGATCACCACCGAGGCGCTGATCGGGACCATCATGGCCCTGCTCTACATCACGGGGCCGGTCGCGGTGATCCTGAACTCCATGCCGTCGGTAGCCATGGCGAAGGTCTCTTTGCGGAGCATCACGCGGGTATTCAGCTTGCTCTCGAAGGAGGAGGCGGTCGAGGAGATCAGGCCACTGCCGGAGTGGGACACGGTGAAGTTCTCGAACGTCTCCTACCACTACACGAACGAAGACGGCGGCTTCACCCTCGGACCCATCGACATGGAGGTGGCGAGGGGCGAAATCACCTTCATCGTCGGCGGCAACGGGTCGGGAAAGTCTACCCTATGCAAGCTCCTGGCGCTCCACTACACCCCGACCAGCGGCGAGATTTACTTCGGCGGCGTGAAGATGGATCGGGAGTCGCTGAACAGCGGGAGGCAGTACGTCTCGGCCATCTTCACCGACTACTACCTCTTCGACCGCTTACTAAGCGACCTGCACGCGGTCGACGAGAAGCTGGTGAACCGGTACCTGAGCGAGCTGGAGATTGAAAGGAAGGTGAAGGTCGAGAACGGCCGCTTCTCCACGCTCGCCCTCTCCGATGGCCAGAAGAAGCGCCTGGCCCTGCTCGTCACCTTCCTAGAAGACCGCGACATCTACATCTTTGACGAGTGGGCGGCCGACCAGGACCCAATGTTCAAGCAGGTCTTCTACCAACACATCCTGCAGGAGCTGAAGGCGCGCAACAAGGTGGTGGTCGTTATCAGCCATGACGACCGCTTCTTCAACCTCGCCGATACGCTAATAATCATGGAAGAAGGGAAGCTGTTCCGAACCGAGAGGCTGCGCTCCGAGCTGCGGGAACTGCGGGCACTCGAGTGGGACGCGATCGTATGAAAATTCAGGTAGAGAAAGGCTAGTTCACCATGGTTTCAGATTTTCAGAGTCTCAAAGCAACGCAGCGCAAGGCCGTGAGCGTGACGCCGCAGTCGCTTGTCAGGACCACCTCACTGACTGCCGGTGACACCTTTCCTCTTGTCATCGAGCCGGAAATAGACAATCTCAATCTCGCTGTCTGGGCCGGACACAACCGGGAAGTAGTCGAGACACATTTGCTCACGCACGGAGCGATACTGTTTCGTGGATTTAAGCTGGAAACCGTCGCGCACTTCGAAGAGTTTGTAAAAGCAATCTCGACTGATCTGCTCGAATATCGCGAACGCTCGTCGCCGCGCTCGGAAATTACTAAGGGCGTCTACACCTCGACAGATCACCCTGCGGATCAGTTCATCCACTTTCACAACGAGCAGTCGTATACACAGAGTTGGCCCATGAAACTCTGGTTCTTCTGTGTGCAGGCGGCGCAAGCGAGAGGGGCAACACCGATTGCCGATGGCCGGCGCGTTCTCAAACTGCTCGACGCGCAAACCAGGGAACGGTTCTCACAAAAGCGGGTCATGTACATGCGCAACTACGGCGAAGGATGGGGGCTCTCCTGGCAAGACGCTTTTCAAACTTCGAACAAAGTCGAAGTGGAAAACTACTGCCGCAAAGCTTTCATCGATTTCACCTGGAAAGCAAATGACGGACTGCGAACTCGACAAGTCTTTGATCCTATCGTTGTCCATCCACGCACGCGTGAAGCAGTCTGGTTTGAGCATACGGCCTTCTTCCACGTTTCGAGTCTGGAGCCTGTTGTGCGCGAAGCGATTTTGCAGGAGTTCGCAGAAGAAGACCTTCCTTTCAATACCTATTACGGCGATGGCGAGCCGATTGAAGCTGCCGCGTTGGAGCAAATCCGTGAAGCATATCAACAGACTGCTGTCAGATTTTCCTGGCAAGAGCAGGACGTACTATTGATCGATAACGTGCTGACCTCGCACGGACGCGAGCCGTTTATCGGGCCACGAAAAATCGTTGTCGCCATGACAGAACTTTTTCATACAAGAAAGTGCTGAGGGCAGGAAGAAATGCAAGCTAGTTTCAGCAACCGGCGCAAGCCGGTGAGTCTCACACCGCAGTCGCTGATCAGGACCACGTCATTAACCCCGGGCGAAACGTTTCCTCTGGTTATCGAGCCCGAAGTGGGCAACCTTAACCTTGTCGTCTGGGCAGCGCACAACCGTGAATTCATCGAGACAGAGCTACTGAAGTACGGGGCGATCCTGTTTCGGAATTTTAAAGTTGATACGGTGTTGCGGTTTGAAGAATTTGTCAGAGCTATCACGAGTGACTTGCTTGACTACAAAGAGCGCGCTGCACCGCGCCGGGAAGTCGGCAAAAACGTTTACACTTCGACAGACTATCCCGCCGATCAGCCGATTCCGTTACATCACGAAATGTCTTACTCACACAACTGGCCGACAAAGATCTGGTTTCACTGTGTGCAGGCGGCACGAGAGAGAGGTGCGACCCCGATTGCTGACGATCGCAAAGTCTTCAAGCGTTTGGATCCGGTTATCAAAGAACTGTTCATGCGTAAGAAGGTGATGTACACGCGTAACTATGGAGAGGGAGTTGACCTCACCTGGCAAGATGCTTTTCAAACCGAAGACAGATCGCAAGTCGAAGAGTATTGTCGCAAAGTGCATTCAGAGTTCGAGTGGAAAGATGGCAATCGTTTGCGTACGCGCCAGGTTCGTCAGACAGTCGCGGTGCATCCGAAAGTGGGCGAGATGGTCTGGTTTAACCACGCCCACATGTTTCACATCTCGAACATGGAAGCGGCAGTGCGTGAATATCTCTTGTCCGAGTTCAAAGAGGAAGACCTACCGCGCAATGCCTATTATGGCGACGGGTCGCGGATCGAGACATCGGTGCTCGACGAGATTCGCGGAGTTTACAACGAGACAAGCGTCACTTTTCCCTGGCAGGAAGGCGACATCCTGATGCTGGACAATTTCCTGACGTCACACGGGCGCGAACCGTTTGTCGGACCACGCAAAATTGTCGTAGCAATGGCAGAACTCTACACCAACAAAGACATCTGAGTGAATTGACGATCTCGTTGAGATTGCCTGCTTTTTTTTACTGAGGAACAATGGAAACTCTAATAAACGACATTCGCCATGGAATTAGAGGGCTCAGGAAACAGCCCGGGTTTACGCTCATTGCCGTCATTACACTTGCCTTAGGCATTGGCGCTAACACCGCTATCTTTTCGGTCGTAAGCGCCGTGCTGTTGCGCCCGCTGCCGTACGTTCAACCGGAAAGCCTGATCGTACCATGGGGCAACAAGGATGACACACTGCGGGCCTCAGCCCTCAGTTATCCGGACTTCGCGGATTGGCGCGCACAGACGCAAACACTGGAATACATCGCCGCCTATCAACGGAGCGGGACGCTGCTGCGGCAGCTTAATACCGATCCCGAGCGTATCTCTGGCGTCAACGTTGATGCCGATCTCTTTCCCTTGCTGCGCGTTCAACCCGAGTTGGGCAGGGTGTTCACGCGTGACCACGATCAAGTGGGTGCGCCGCCCGTCATAGTAATCGGTCATAACTTATGGCAGCGCCGGTTCAATGCCGATCCGCACATTATTGGACAGCAGATCAGAATCGAAAGCACCAGCGCTACAGTGGTAGGCGTGATGCCGGCAGACTTTAGCTTTCCGCCGCAAGCCATCCGAACAGATTATTTACGTCCGCTCGCGCAGACGCTGGGCGAAGGGACCAAGGAGCGTTCGTCGTATCAAGTGCCCGTGGTCGCGCGGCTCAAGCCGGGCGTGACCGCGGCGCAAGCTGAGAACGAGATGAAACTCATCGCGCAGCGTTTGGAGCAGCAGTATCCTGATGTGGGGTTCCGACTCGGTGGTGGACTGATAACGCTGCAAGAATCGATGGTGGGTAACACGCGGACATCATTGTTGGTCCTGTTCGGCGCGGTCGGGCTGGTGCTCTTGATTGCCTGCGCTAACGTGGCGAACCTTCTCCTCGTACGGGCAGCGACTCGGCACCGGGAGATGGCGATTCGCACAGCCCTCGGAGCAAGCAAATGGCGGGTTGTGCGTCAATTGCTCACGGAGAGTCTGTTGTTGGCAGTGCTGGGCGGCATTGTTGGGCTGCTACTGGGAATGTGGGGCGTCAAGTCGTTCGCCGTCGGCAGTCCCGTCAATATTCCAGGTATGAAAGATGCCGGACTGGACTCGGCCGTGTTTGCGTTTACAGCCGGCGTAGCGTTGCTAACCGGAATTCTCTTCGGCCTGGCGCCTGCGCTTTCTGTCTCGCGCGTCAGAATGCGGGATGCACTCAAGGAGTCTGCGCGTGGCGGCGGTGAAAGCCGCGTGCGCCAACGTCTGCGCGATCTCCTGGTGGTCAGCGAGATTGCATTCTCGCTCGTACTTCTCATTGGCGCGGGATTGCTGGTCAGTAGTTTTCTGCGCCTGCGTGACATAAACCCGGGTTTCGATGCGCAGAACGTCCTGACTACCAATCTCGGTCTTGCCAGGGCAAAGTACTCGGATGCCGAAAAAAAGGCGCGCGCGTTTAGCGAAATAGTGGCACGAGTGGGTTCAGCCCCGGGTGTCGAGGCGGCAGCAGTGATCTTTCCGCTACCCTTCAGTGGCAAAACCGTGGCGAACACTTTTCTCATTGACGGCCGCCCTGCGGCGAGACCGGAAGACAAGCCTGAGGCCGACTATCGAGCCATCAGCGCTGATTACTTTAAAGTTATGCGCGTGCCGCTGCTGCGAGGACGCGCGTTCAACGAACGCGATGACGCCAACGCGCCTCCCTCGATAATCGTCAACGAGTCGTTTACCCGCCGCTTCTTTGGAGATTCGGAGGCGCTGGGCCAGCACATAACGATCGAGCGTGCTGATGTCACAAAGCAAGTCAAAGCAGAGATTGTTGGCGTGGTCGGCGACGTGCGGCACGAAGGCCTCGACGCGCCGGCAGGCCCGGAATTTTACGTACCATATCAGCAGGCGCCTGAGCAGGTAATGGATTTGGTAGTTCGCACTTCGAGCGCCAACCTGGCTGCCGGCGTGCGCGATCCAATCAAAGGGTTCGACGCGGAGCAGTACATCCCGATCGTTCGACCGCTAACAGAGTTACTCTCTGCGTCGCTGGCCCGCCGCCGCTTCGACACGCTGCTGACGGGGCTGATTGCCGGCCTGGCTCTGCTGCTCGCGATGGTAGGCATCTTCGGTGTGACAGCCCATGCCGTCACACAGCGCACGCGCGAGATAGGCGTGCGAATGGCCCTCGGCGCGCAGCCTCGCGATGTGTTGCGCCTCGTGTTGGGCCGGGGTTTACGTCTGACCTTGTATGGCATCGGCGTGGGTTTGGTGGCCGCGTTGGCATTGACGCGTGTGCTGGGCACGATGCTGTACGGCGTGACAGCGACGGATCCTTTGACCTTTATCGCTGTTTCTATGGGACTCATCCTCGTAGCGCTATTGGCTTGCTACATCCCGGCGCGACGCGCAACAAAAGTGGACCCATTGATAGCGCTGCGCTATGAGTGAGTGCTCTTTCACCGGAGCTTCATACCTACTGAGGAAACACTGACCGCAGAATTGCGTCCACTTTTCCTGGTATCTCCGAACATCGGAATATGAAGTAAAGACGTGACCGTGGTGTGTGGCGTCCGGCACGTCTGTCTGCAATGTTGAACGAAACCAGACCACCGGAACGATACGCACTTCGAATGGATCGCAAAAGATAGAGAGGATCGCATGACAAGTCCGAAAGTATATCTGAAGCAAAACGTGCCGGTAGAGCCGCTGATCAACCAATGGTACGCCTGGTCAGGACTTATTCCGCCTGTCACAGCGGCAATGTTCGTGGCCAATTCACATTTGAAGATCATGCAATCGTTTGTCGCTGCGCCCCAGACACACGTAGCGGCACTCAAGAATCCGGCGATGAGAGGCGGTCCATTTATAAGTTATGGAGCCGGCATGGTTGGGGAAATCAAAACCCTGATGGAGAAGACCGTGCGCGAACAGTCACACCTGCTCGAACTGGCGAGAGCTATTCAGCAGCTTAGCCATACGCTAAACGAGGCGGACGGATCTTCGCTCGAGCCTTTCTATCCAAGGATTCCTCGCCCGCTCAAGGGTTTCGTCGAATTGATCTATGACCTGAACGGCAACCCTTCGTTTCGGTTCATTGAGGGCTTGTTATACAAGAGCGATCATTACCGTTCTTCATCGCAGAGCGTAGCCTTGTCTCTGGTCACCAAGGATGAACGCCCCTTCGCTTTGAGCTCTCCGATTCTAGGCGGTAATGGCCACCTGTTCCTGCCGGTCCCGTTCTCGTCACCTGATCTGGATGAGCTATTCCGAATGAAATCCGAGCCGCAGCCCTATCCTTATATAAAGGAGAGACTGGGTGTAGCAGATGAAGATGATCCACGCTTTTCCTCTTTCTTCACAGAGGAGCCGCCGCCGGAGTCTCCGAAATATGAGGGTGACGAGGTGAGAATTCGGTACTTCGGGCACGCCTGCATTTTGATCGAATCAAAGGGGGTCAGTATTTTGACTGATCCGGTCATTAGCTATGCCTATGATAACGATCTTTATCGCTATACATACGCAGACTTGCCGGAGACCATCGACTACGTGCTCATAACTCACAATCATCAGGATCACTGCCTGATTGAAACATTGCTTCAGCTCAGGCATAAGGTCCGGCACATCGTAGTGCCGAAAAATAACGCCGGGGCGCTGGTCGATCCCTGTCTCAAGTTAGCGTTGCAAAATATCGGCTTCAATCAGGTCATTGAAATAGATGAAATGGAGACCATTGAGGTCGAGGGTGGATTCATAATGGGTCTACCTTTTCTTGGTGAGCACGCCGACCTGAACATCCGGACCAAAATCGCCTATTTGGTTAGCTTGAATAACAGGACCATTATGTGCGCGGCTGACTCCAATAACATCGATCCGGAGCTCTACCGCCATATTCACAAGCTAATCGGCGACATCGACGTGCTCAATTTGGGGATGGAATGCGACGGCGGGCCTCTTTCCTGGTTGTATGGCCCTCTTCTGACAAAGCCGCTCGCGCGGAAGCAGGATCAGTCCAGGAGATTAAACGGCTCGAACTACGAACGAGGGATCGAGATTGTCAATCAACTCAATCCAAAGCAGGTATACGTTTATGCAATGGGACAGGAGCCCTGGTTAACTTACCTTACGTCGATTCAATATACGCCTCAGTCTCGTCCGATTGTCGACTCAGATAAGTTGGTTGCAGACTGCGCCGGTCGCGGAATCATCGCGAAGAGACTATTCGGTCATGAAGAGATCCTCCTTTAGAGCGCAAGCCAAGCCATTCCGGAGTGTATGGAGAATCAATATCACCAGGGATCTGCGGAAATCGCTCGATGCTCGCCGTCCCCAGTTCGCACATCATCTTTTAACCATTCATCGAACTTTCGGGAGTTGGCTTGACGAAAAACGATAAAAACTACCTGTCGCCATGGCTGTTCTGTCCTCGACCGAATCCACGGGCAAGCGTGCGTCTCTTCTGCTTTCACTACGCTGGTGGCAATGCAATGGTCTTTCGCAATTGGCATGAGCGCCTTCCAGCGAGCGTAGAAGTCTGCGCTGTTCAACTACCGGGACGCGGGAGGCGTTTGAATGAGAACCCAATTGCCAGTGTCACTGGTTTAGTTCGACCCGTCAGCGAGGCCCTCGTTCAATACTGCGACAGGCCTTTCGCTTTTTTCGGTCACAGTATGGGAGCGCTGATGAGTTTCGAAATCGCTCGCCAGCTTCGAAGAGAAGGTAGGCGACAGCCGGAACACTTGTTTCTCTCAGGCCGCCGCGCGCCGCATATTCCGAGCCCGCAGCCGCCGACATATGATCTGCCGACTGAAGAGTTTCTTCAGTCTCTTCGAAAGCTAAACGGAACGCCCTCCGAAGTACTCGAACAACCGGAATTGATGCAGCTCATGCTTCCTCTCCTGCGCGCGGATTTTGAGCTATGCGAAACCCATGAATACGTGCCCGAACCGCCACTGGATTGTGCTTTCAGTATCTACGGAGGCTTGCAAGACACAGGCGTTACCAGAGAAGAACTCGAGGCGTGGCGGGAACAAACTATCTGGTCCTTTTCGCTCCGGTTATTACCCGGCGATCACTTCTTCCTCAATCGATCTTCGACCATCCTATTGGGATTTCTGTCTCAAGAACTGCACCACATTACGAATCGAGCCGTTCAACAACGAGACGAAACCAATACTTCAAAGGTGTTTAATCGTGGAGCTTAATCAATCTGATGCGGCACGTTAGTACCGCACTGTGGCATGGAGAAGGCTAGCGGCAAGCGTCTACCCACGATGAACTAACGGGCAAATCGCTTGCCGATAAAGGGCACATCGCACTAAGCAACTGGCTTCTTTCGGGATGAAGAAGCGCGGGAAGAAGCGGTCGAATTAGGCCGCTTCTTTTTGTGTTCGGTACCATTTCAAAAACCTAACCGTTGTTGTGCAAAGAGTTCATCAGGAGCGCCCCAACCTCGTTCAAACTGAGAGCTAATGGTCTGGCTGCTAGGTTGTAGCTTCACCAGTTCCTGGATTCGTTTGCGAACTGCCCCCGCAAGTAGTCGGACTTCTTCCGGCTTGTAATTCGCCGCACGAAACGCGTCCTGTATTTGACGGTCGCTCAATCGCGAGAGCAAACCACCAATCCACTTCGCCTCCGCAACAGTGATGTCACGCATTATGTCCGAGTTTTTGCCGCTGTAGTCGAAACGCACTGTATTGCCTTCGATCTCGTCGATGAACTCATCTTCGACGTAATCCCCAGGTTCGTTGCGGCTACCCTTGATCTTTTTGATGAACGCGATTGGAGACTTTTGCCCTCCCGTCTTTCCAAACGTACTGCCTAGATCGCTGACTATGTAGTGCAACTCGTTGCCGCCGCCGTTGGTGACGAGCAGAACACGGTTGTTGGAATCCTTCAGGTCCCAGTTTTCCATCAACGCCATCATTACTTTCAATCCCTGTAACTCACGCTTGCCGGAAAACGGATTAGTGGTCCATTTCCACTCATCGAGACGCTTTACGTTCTCGGGCCGTGCTTCGAAACGTACATTTTCAAACGTTCCTTTTCCGGGGATAGTCACACTTGGCACGAGATAGTTGATCTCCGTCGTGTATCCGACGGCCCAAACCAACCGGACCGCGGCGGTTTCACTCTGCGCTTCTTTGCCGATCTTTGCTACCCAGACACGCCCGCGCGCGTCTTTAACGCGATATTTTTTGGAATACCCGCCCGTCTCTTCTTTGATGAAGGTCAGGGTGCTCACATCCGGCTTCATTTCATTGCCGCCGGGGCCAAGAAGCAGATCCCGAGAAGTGATGTCCTCCGGCTCACGCCACAACACTGGCGTCCCGGATGGAATGTCTCTCTTTTTTTCCCGCTCTTTCTCCTTCTGTGCCGTTGCACTGAGCGGGTCGCTCAGGAACAAACCAATCACGAGCATGAGTATCACGCGCGTTCTGTATTTCGATGGCATCACATCAGTCCTCTTGTAGTGATCAAAAGCCTGGTCTCAGTTCTCATTGGGGGTTAAAAGGGGAGGCAGATTCGCGAAGCACATGCGGTTGTTATCATACTGTATCTGCTCTCGAAGTAAATAAGTGCAGCGGCAACACCGAGCACAAAACATCGGTTTTGCCTACCCTGTCAGTCATTCAAGTTGAGACTGCGCCTTCCCGGCCAATGCTCTGGCCCGCGCGCGCAACCAGAAGCTTTTCCAAAACTTCTTTGTGGACACTTGCGTATCTACGTCCTCGATCTACTACCGAACCCTGAGAATTGTTCGGCGGAATGGAGGGCTACAGACGATGACAGTGCTACAGGAAACTATTTGTCCTGGTTGCGGATTGCGAATGCCCGCCCGCAAGACAACAACTACTTCGCGCGGTTATTACAACGTGAGCGACGAGTGCTGGGACTTGTACACTGAAGTGCTCGGGACCGAATACAGTAATGCTTTCCTGTTTGGCCAGGTCCATCAACTGACTGTCGATTCATACGCGGTTCAACACGCTGGAGGACCACATCCGGATAAGTCACTCGACGTTCACCTGTTTGGACTTTACCTGTCTCTGGACAAGGGTATTCGCTCACCTTACATACCGCCCTTACTTCAGCGTCTCGTCGCGACTATCGAAGTCTGGCCACACTACGAACCACCGGCTGAAAGAGTGTCGCTAACCGTCTTCGATGTGGCTTTCTGCGATTCAACTGAAGATCACATCAGGGTTGTGAAAGACTGGGCGCAGGCGGTGTGGGAATCATGGTCCGAATATCATGCTGAAGTCGCAAGACTCGTATCCCACTCTCTCGAAATGGTATAGACTCAGCCTCCTCGCGAAGTGGGAGTCCGCGTCGCACTTTGATGCAAGCTGCCGTTCTAGAGCAAGTTAGATTGTGTCCGTAGCACCACCTAAATTCTTGTTAACATATCTTGACTCTCGTGCGTCCGGACAATGTTGATCTTACGGCTTCGCACTGCCCTCAAACGTCGAAAGACAAAGCAACAAAAGAGTAGTAACTAAACAAATAGAAGGATACCGAATGCGTAGAAAGAACTTCTTATTCGTTCTTACTGTTCTTGCGTTTCTTTCAACTCTCACCTCGGCCCAGGTTCCTGACAAAGCAAAGGTTGTGGCCGGCGCTGAGCGGGCGTTTGAGAAGCTCACCAAGGCGCACGTTGCGCCGGCGCCGGCTTGTGCTGCCGCTGTGTCACTCGATGGAGAGGTCGTGTTCGAGAAGGCTTTCGGACTCGCGGATCTGGAGCACAACGTCCCGAACACACCCCAAACAATTTTCGAGTCGGGCTCAGTCGCGAAACAGTTCACCGCGGCGGCGCTCGTGCTGCTGCAACTGGATGGAAAGCTCAGTATCGACGATCCGGTCAGGAAATACATTCCCGAACTCCCCGATTACGGTTCGCCGCTGACGATCAGGCATCTGTTAAATCACACTGCCGGTCTTCGCGACTGGGGCACAGTTTTGAGTCTGACCGGCGCGGGGAGAGGCGACCGAGTCGTCACGCAGGATCTCGCACTCGATGTTATTACTCACCAGCGCGCACTCGACTTTAAGCCCGGTTCGGAATACTCGTATTCGAATAGCGGATACAACCTCGCGGCGATAATCGTCGAGCGCGTTTCGAAACAGAAGTTCCCGGCCTTTGTCGAGGAGCGGCTATTCAAACCACTCGGCATGAAGAACAGCTCGTGGCGAGACGACTACCAGCGGATAGTCCCCGGCCGCGCTCAAGCGTACTCTCGTCAAGGCAATGGACCATGGCGACTCAATATGCCTTTCATGAACGTTTATGGGAACGGCGGCTTGCTCACCACGGTCGGCGATTGGATGAAGTGGAACGCGATGCTGGATTCGCATTCGCTGGGCGCAGCGCTTGTAAATGCCTTGGAAACGCGGGGCGTGCTAAATGACGGCCGGAAGATTGCCTACGCGCTTGGACTCGTGGTCGGGACTTACAAGGGCATGCGGAACGTCTCCCATGGCGGTGCGACTGCCGGCTATCAGACTTTTCTAACACGTTATCCAGACAAGAAGGTTTCAATTGGTGTCATGTGTAATGGCACTTCACCAAGCGCCGGAGGAATTGCCGCAAGCATCACGGACGAGATCTTTGGACCATATCCTGACTCCACGAAGAGCGAACCAGCCAAAGTGTCAGAAGAGGAGTTGAAGAAGTTCGTTGGGATCTGGCGGAATGAAAAGACGCATGCTCCCGCACGGTTCGTTATTGAAAACGGCGTTTCGCGATGGAGCGGCGCGCGCCTCGTGCCAATCGGAGGCGGGCAGTTCACTGTTGGCGACAATCAATTGAAGTTTACGTTTGATAACGCCGGCAAACCGCTGTCTGCTGAAACTATCGATTCCGATGGTGAGGTCAGGCGCTTTGTCCCTGCGAAGGAGTGGAAGCCAACACCGGTGGACCTTGCATCATTCAAGGGAGATTGGTTTAGCGAAGAAGCTGGAGCGACGTTCACTGTCGCCGTCGAAGCTGACAAAGCGTTCATCAAACAACGTCCAGCGACGCGCTTGCCGATGCAGCCGCTGTACAAGGACCATTTCTCGGCGCAAGGCTACGTTGTCTGGTTCACACGGGACAAGATTGGCAAGGTCAATGGCCTGCACGCCGGCGCCTCACGAATGCGCGATATGTCGTTCGTTCGTATGAAGTAGAGCCCTTGCTGAGCAGTTTCGGTGGATTCGTATGCACTCTCCCGATCAAACGTCCTTCAGCGTCAGGATCGATCCCGAGGCCTTCATTAAACGAAGGCTGGTTTCAGGTCCTATCTGGATGGAAGCCGGTGCCGAGAGTTTTCCCGGCACCGGCTGGACCGACTTTCCTGTCGTAATTCTGGGTTTCTGGCTAACTAACATTCAGCCGGTCGCTGAGCAAACAGCGAAAAACTGCAGGCTTCCATTCATGGATGGACCATACAGTGGTGTGGTTGAGGCTTCCTCTACGAATGTGTGGACGCTGATGTTTCTGGAACGCGGCCCACAACGCGAGAACATTCTGTTCACCACAAAAATCGACGCCGGCGTATTTCTGGAACAGATTGTCGCTGCGGCTGAGACTGTCGTTGAGTTCTGTAAAAAGAAACAATGGATTGACGATGACCTGCTTAGCCTCGAGAGCAATCTGCTACAGATGAAGAGACTCCGTCAATAGTGAGACTTCGTTCCACAGAAGCAGTAGACGCGAACGCCGGTGGATTACGTGTGAAGTAAGCACAGGTGCCGGGAGTGGAAACATGGCCCGAGCGTTCTGTAGCATCTCAATGTATGCTATTTCGCGGTATGTTCCGGGAGGCAATCAGCAGACTGTCGTTGCGAAAGAAGCTGGCGATACTGGTGTCCGCAGGCGTGTTGCTTCCGGTCCTCGTACTGACTTACCTGCAATATCGATCGCTCGCGGAACTCGAGAACAAAACTAAAGGCGCATTTAAAGACAG
>Ga0196977_1000301_pt1 | contig 28131 bp, 33 predicted proteins | sample S3v_1013CmetaG_FD_148634 | JGI IMG/M metagenome (GOLD analysis project Ga0196977, IMG submission 148634) | Soil microbial communities from Anza Borrego desert, Southern California, United States - S3+v_10-13C | ecosystem: Environmental > Terrestrial > Soil > Desert | place: USA: California... | reverse complement strand
TGGAAACCGCACCCGTAGCACCCGCAACTGTTAGTACCAAGACCACTCCCCGCGACTTCTTCCTTTGGGCCGGAGCCGTCATCTCCCTTTATGGAAGCGTTATAGCCTTCATTTCGCTTCTTTTTGAATACATTAACCGCGCCTTTCCAGACCCGCTTGCCGGATACGCCGACGTATACGGTGGCTCTGTGCGCATGGCAATGGCGACTCTCATTGTGCTTGTTCCCGTCATGCTCGCGCTTCTGCGCATCATACGCATGACCATCATGCACGAGCCTGCAAAGGCGCATACCTGGGTGCGTAAGTGGGCTCTTGTGCTCACGATCTTCATCGCAGGCTCCGCGATCGTTATAGAACTCGTAAGCATCATCAATACCTTCCTTGGAGGGGAACTCACGACCCGCTTTGCACTCAAGGCAGGGGTGATACTTCTTGTGGCCTTTGGCTTCGCGCACCACTTCATGCGAGACCTTCGCGGCTACTGGATAGACCACCCCAAGCAGGCGAACGTGGCTGCTATAGCAGTGGCAATTCTTTCGGCAGCCGTCGTTGTTGCGGGATTCTTCATCGTCGGTACTCCCAAGGAGATGCGGATGCTCCGCTCCGACAACATACGCGTGGGAGATCTCCAGAGCATCCAGTACCAGGTCATCGACTACTATCAGCAGAAGGAGGAACTTCCTGAATCGCTTGAGGCCCTTCAGAACCCTCTTACCGGCTTCGCTCTCCCAACCGATCCTGAGACCGGAGCCCCGTACCAATACGAGGTGACTGACGACCTTTCCTTTAAGCTTTGCGCGACCTTCGGTACGGACAGCGTCGACACCAAGGGACAGGGAGCCTATCCGGAAATGGGGTACCGCGACATGGCTGTGAGCTACCCGGGCATGGGAGTGGATCAGAACTGGCAGCACGGCGCTGGCGAGACGTGCTTCGAGCGCACGATAGATCCTGACCTCTACCCACCATATCCAAAGCCTCTTTAGGGAGAGGCGCACAGGCCTAAGGCTTGTGCCATACGCCAATGGCCAAATCGTACGATCATCAGGATATAGACAAGAAGTGGCAGGCGCGATGGCGCGAGGATGGTACGTACCGTACGGAGGTAGATTCTTCGAAAGAGAAATCGTACGTGCTTGACATGTTCCCGTATCCTTCGGGCGACGGGCTTCATGTGGGACATCCGAAAGGGTACATAGCGACCGACGTATATTCGCGCTTCCAGCGGATGAACGGGAAGTCAGTCCTGCATCCCATGGGGTGGGACGCGTTTGGCCTTCCGGCGGAGAACTACGCGCTCAAGAACAAGGTGCATCCGCGCGTTGCCGTGGAAAAGAATATTGCGTACTTCAAGGAACAGCTTGAGAAGATCGGCTTTGACTACGACTGGTCACGAGAGATAAACACGACCGACCCGGAATACTATCGCTGGACCCAATGGGTATTCCTTAAGCTCTATGAGAACGGGCTTGCGTACCGCTCGGAGGAACCTATCAACTGGTGCCCTTCGTGCATGACCGGGCTTGCAAACGAGGATATTGAGCAGGGGATATGCGAAAGATGCGGCACGGCAGTAATCAAGAAGACCCTGCCTCAGTGGGTGCTTAAGATAACGGACTATGCGGACCGCCTTCTTCAGGATCTCGAGCTTCTTCCGAAGTGGCCTGAGCATATCAAGGAATCACAACGCAACTGGATCGGCAGGTCCGAGGGCCTTACCTTCACTTCGCCGGTGAAGGACACTGATCTGACCATAGAGACCTTCAGCGCGCACTTCGAAGCCTTCTGCGCAGACACGTTCGTCGTCATCGCTCCTGACCATCCGATCCTTCCGAAGCTTGTTGAAGGGTTGCCCGATGCCAGCCGCATCCTTAAGGAGGCTGCTGCTATGGCAGCGTCAAGAGCAGGAATGCCGTACGGCGAGGAGCGGGAACCTAAAGGCATATTTACCGGCCGCTATACCACAGACCCGGTTGGGAACGGGGAGCTTCCTATTTGGATAGCAAATTACGCCCTGGCTGACTATGGCACAGGCATCGTTAAGGCCTCTGCGCATGACGAGCGTGATTATGCGTTTGCTAAGAAATACGGCATTCCGCTTAAGGAAGTACTGGAGCCCATACTTACCCAGACGGAGGGTACTGCAGCTTTCAAGCCTGGCGAACCCGCCGTGGACAGCAATGGCATCATCGCCATCGTGAAGCACTGGTCTGAAGAGAAGTATATTGGCCTCAAGTGGCCGGATGTAGGGTGGGGAACCTTTTTGTCAGGAGGAATAGACGAAGGAGATTCACCCGAGGAGACCGTACTTAAGGAGATACGGGAGGAAACAGGATACGTGAATGCAAGGATCGTACGGAGCCTTGGCACCGTTCACAGCAGGTACTATCACGCTGCAAAAAAGCAGAATCGGATCGGGCATGCCCTCTCCTTCTACATCGAGCTTCTGAACGGCGAGTGCGAGCCGGTAAGCGAGGAGGAGAGGACGAAGCATGAGCTCCTTTGGCTTACCAAGGAAGAGCTGCGCGACTTCCTCACTCCAACGTCGCATCAGTACCTGTTCAGGAAGTTCTTTGAGGGCGAATGCTGGACGGATATGAAGAACGGCATTCTCGCAGAACCCCTTGAATTCAAAGGGAGAGTGGCTTCAGAGGCTAGAGAGGAAATAATGGAGTATGTTGAAAAGAGAGGCCTTGCCCGGCGAACGACTGCGTACCGTCTCCATGACTGGGTGTTCTCACGCCAGCGCTACTGGGGCGAGCCTATTCCGATCGTGTACTGCGACACCGACGGAATCGTGCCCGTCCCGTACGAAGAGCTCCCCGTAAGGCTTCCAGAAGTAGAGCACTATGAACCCACAGGCACCGGAGAGTCTCCCTTGGCGGCGATCTTGGAATGGGTCAATACGGCCTGTCCGAAGTGCGGAGGTCCCGCAAAACGCGAGACAAACACCATGCCGCAATGGGCAGGTTCCTCCTGGTATTACCTGCGGTACATGGATCCTCATAATTCCGGCGCGCTTGTGGATCCGAAGTCTGAAAAGTACTGGAGTCCTGTTGACCTATACGTAGGTGGAGCAGAGCACGCAACGCGCCATCTTATATACGCCCGCTTCTGGCACAAGTTCCTCTATGACATCAAGGTGGTTTCAACTTCTGAGCCCTTTAACGAACTCCACTCAGTCGGACTCATCATTGCCGAGGATGGAAAAAAGATGAGTAAGCGGTTCGGGAACGTGGTGAATCCGGACGACGTGGTTGCGGATTACGGGGCTGACGCCTTCCGCGTGTATGAGATGTTCATGGGCCCCTTTGAGAACTCAATCGCCTGGAACACCAAGAGCCTTATCGGATCACGCCGCTTCCTTGACCGAGTATGTAAAATGGCAGAAAAGGTCGTGCCTCAGGGCGTTCCAGGACTTAATCGCCCTTTGCATCTGGCAGTACAGAAAGTTACCAACCATATCCCAGAGTTCCGATTCAACACGGCAGTGAGCGCCATGATGATATGCCTTAACGCAATGGAGGATGCGGGAAGCGTTGGAAAAGATCAGTGGAGTCTTTTCTTGAAAGTGCTAGCTCCTTTCGCTCCGCACATTGCTGAAGAACTTTGGGAGAAGATGGGGAATACAAGCTCTATACATTTGAGCGAATGGCCGGCTGCTGACCCCTCATTCCTTGCGCTCGACACGGTCACCATCGGCGTGCAGGTGGCAGGAAAGCTGCGGGGGAAAATAGAGATCTCCCCAAACGCCTCGGAAAAGGAGGCTGTCTCCGCTGCCTTGGCTATACCAGCGGTGGCTAGGGCTCTTGGGGGACCAAAACCAAAGAAGGTGATCTATAGGCAGGGGAGAATCCTTAACCTGCTGTCGTAAGTGGTTCGACAAATAGCCGATTTATGGTCCGATATTGCTCATTATACGGCCTATTTACTAACTATTTTAGCCTTGACACTCCGTGAGAAGTGCATAAATCGCTTGACAGCGGAGCTTTGACCTGATAGGTTATCTAGGCATGAGCCCCGCAAGGGGCTTTTGCATTTATGCGTTTCATTCTCACAGCCCTGGTGGGCTTTCTCGTTTTGCCGGTAGGTGTGATCGCTCCTAATCCGGCCGAAGCAGCGCAGACTGCTCTCAGACCGGGCGGACAGGAGGCACTTGTTGCCCCCCGCACCTACGCGAAGGCGCAACCCGCTTTCACGGCCAAGCTCACCGCATATAACGCCGTGCCTGGTCAGACGGACTCAACACCGTTTACCACCGCAGTAGGCGCTTACTCGAACCCGGAAGTCATTGCCGCAAGGTCTCGCGACCTCGCCGCAAAGCTTCCGTACGGCACGATCATCAAGATCGAGCGTACGCAGGCGGATACTCCGTCCTGCAGGTTCACCCCGGTTGAGGAACAGATCGGCTACCGCGTCATCGCGGACGCCATGAACCCTCGCATCACTAATACCGTCGATGTTCTGCTTAACCAGAACAAGAAGGTGTGGGTGGATGGCCGCCTGGTGAACCCCGCGCTTGCAGTTGGTCGCTGTGCCGAAGTTTCGGTGACTGTTGTAGGTTCCATGTCTATCTCGGAGATTCCGATGACCCAGACAGAACTCGCGGCTATCGTCGAAGGCGGTTCGGAGGTAGCGATACGCTAACCTTTCTTAATTGGAAACAGCTCTGCCGAGAGGTGGGGCTGTTTCCCGTATATGCAGAAAGGCGCTCCGCAGAGGGAGCGCCTTGCCCGGGCACGAAGCGGGCTTTGTTACTTCGAAAAGACCGTTCCCGAAAGCCATTGCGGTGGTTCTCGGCTCATGGAAGACAGCAGCCACCGCTGCTTTTGCGCCTCCCAGCTTGCGACCAAGATCAAGTCGTCCGGCAGAAAGAAGTTGTTATCGGTGCCGTCGACGGAAAGCTCACCGTCGCTGCCGTCGAGCTGGAACTCAAGGAGTCGGAAGGGAACCCAGCCTCTCATTGCGGAACCCGGCGGAACCTCGCCCTTAAGCATTGCCGTATTTGCGGCATCGAGCATGGGACGTCTTTGGATTCTCGTTCTTCCCCCCACCTTCACGACGGGAAATTGAGCCACGATGTCCCGCAATTCTGGGGTGAAGTGGAATTCCCTTCTTTCCAGAATCTCTGCGGGAATGAACGGCTTGCTCAATCGCGGTACATGTATCGTCTTCGGCTTACCAAGGAATGTCTTTCGCGCGTGCACAGCACACCTCCATGTTTTCAGTCCAGCCAGAAATTAGCAGGGCATAGATAGAGTTTTGATTAAGACAGGGAATGTGACCCTCTCCGTCATATTAGGTATACTTGCATCATGATGCCGCTTAAGAATACTTCTGCCCGCCTAAGCTCAGCCGTACTGATCCTTACGCTCCTGTTCGCCCTGCCTGCGCAGGCATACGCCGCTATCGAAGTATCCGGCTGGATCCCGTACTGGAGAACGGCTGACGGTACAGCAGACGCCCGCGAACATATTGAGCAGTTCACTGAAGTGAACCCCTTTGCATATTCCGTGAAAAGCGATGGGAGTCTTTCGGATACGGCAAAGATAAGCCAGTCTGCCTGGAAGCGCCTCATCAGGGACGCTCGCCGCAACGACGTGCGCGTCATCCCCACCGTCATGTGGAGCGATACTCAGAATATCCATAAGGTGCTTTCTGACAGTTCCTCCAGAACCAAGCACGTAAGGGCAATTGCCGACATGGTCGAGGACAACGATTTCGACGGCGTCGATATCGACTATGAAGGCAAGAAGGCCGAGACAAGGGTCGCCTTCAGCGCTTTCCTCAGGGAGCTTTCCATAGAACTGAAGAAGGACGATAAGTGGCTCCAATGCACCATCGAGGCCCGCATGCCTCTTGAAGCCCGCTTCTCAGGTACTCCGCCTCCGAATATCGAGTACGCAAATGATCTACCAAGGATAAACCAGTACTGCGACCGCGTACGCATCATGACGTACGACCAGCAGACTGCTGACATCCAACTCAATCGGAAGCATACCGGAGAGCCGTACGCCCCCGTCTCCGACGTCGAGTGGGTCGAGAAGGTCGTGAACTATATGGACAACGACATTGACCGAGACAAGATGATGCTCGGCGTCCCCACGTACGGCACCATATACCAGCTCATGTCGAATACGAGCGGCACCGGCTTCACGTATATCAAGCTTGAAGCATTCAACCCTCAGTACGGTTGGGATATCGCGGAGGAATACGATCTTGAGCCTGAGCGCGGCCCTTCTGGGGAGCTCGAACTTACCTTCGTTCCCGAAGATACTTCCGACTCGCTTCCTGATCAGGAGGATCTCGAACGACTTGCGCCAAAGGGGACTCCGTCCGCATACTTGGCTTCCGAAGGAGCCCTTGCGTATGCGAAGAAGAATCGCAAACAGGCACTATTCCATTATCTCACCTGGAGTGACGATGGTGCTATCAAAGAGAAAGTTGAACTTGCCGAAGAGCTAGACGTGGCGGGCATTTCCATCTTTAAGATCGACGGAGGAGTTGATCCTGATATGTGGGACGTTCTTCCAGAAGACGCGCCGAAGGACCTCGAGTCTCCTGAAGGAAACCCGGGAAATCCTGTTGTCGTGCCGACCACTCCTACGACTCCCGCAACCCCAGGCACCGGATACCAATTTACGACTGATCTTGAATTCGGCATGGAAGTACCGGCAGTGCTTGAACTTCAGAAGAGACTTGTCTCGCTCGGATACCTTAAAGCGACGCCGAACGGGTACTTCGGTCCAGCTACCCAGGCTGCCGTCATCGCCTGGCAGCGCGCAAAGGGCCTTCCGGGAACCGGGTACTTCGGTCCTCTGTCCAGGGCAAAGATGAACGCAGGGGGCTAATCGAGTACACTAGAGCTCCATGAAAACTGCGCGCAAGCGGTACGTACCCGGCGACTTCACGCTTAATGTGAAGCGTTCTTTTGCCGGTCTTGGATTGTTTGCTGGGGAGCGCATACCCAAGAACGCCTGCATCATCGAGTATGTGGGAAGGAAGGTCTCCAAGAAAGAGGAGATTACAAGTAAGAGCAAGTATCTTTTTTCAGTGAATAGGAACAAGACCATCGACGGAAAACCCAAGGTCAACAAGGCGGGGTACATAAACCACTCATGCAAGCCGAACGCCGAGCCTTTCATATACAAGCAGCGGGTCTGGATCTTTGCGACAAGGAGCATCAAGCCCGGGGAGGAGATAACGTACGATTACGGAGAGGAATATATAAAGGAGCATTGTACGCCCTGTAAGTGTGAGCACTGTAGAAAAGGTAAGAGGAGGTAAGGCTCTTGCGTCTTATATACATCGGGCTAAAGTAGAGCCATCCATGAAGCACCCGAAGGAGCACCGCCAGAAAGTCTATGACTATGTCGAGAGCCTTCTCGGCCGCCCCCTTACCTATGAGGAACACGACGACCTCCGGGACATAATGAGTGAATACATATTGAGCGTCACCAACCTTCAGGCGATTGTAAATCGCATTTTCTGTACCCACGAATGGATCGGGGACAAGATGGTGGAGAGTGGGGGCAAGCAGACCAGGGCGTATGTGAAATGCGTTAAATGCGACAAAAGGACGCTGAAGCGCATGCCTACGATCACTTTTGACGTATAAGAAAAGGCCCGCCGCGCGCGGGCCCTTCTTTTAGGCTCCTCCCCGGGATCCTCTGCTTGCCTGGCCTCCCTTTCTTCCGGCCTCTCGGGCCTCTTCGGGAGTGAATTGGTGGGCGGTTCCTTTTTCATGCGCAGCCCGTCCTCCCTTGGCCGCTATTTCCCGCTGCTGGTCCGGGTCCATGGCAGCGAAGCCGCGCCTGCTTTTGGTTTGGGTGTCAGTTGCCATATGTCCGTTGCTTAGGCTGGTAATGAGCCTCAACAGTAACGGAAGGGCAGTGAACCCTTGGTGAACTATTTAAGTATTGCGTCTGCGAGTCCGTAGCTTACGAGTTCGGCCGGCGTAAGTATGGTGTTCTTCTCCATCATGGAGAGCACTTGTTCGCTCGTAAGGCGCCCGTTTGAGCGCTCTGCGACTATGGAGGCATATTGGAAGTCCTTAAGCCTGTATTCTCTTAAAATGGCGTCTATTTCATTGGCTGTATACCGCTTCCCGCTCTCAAAACTGCTTCCAGCAAGATGAAAAAGGAGGGTAGTGTTCTTGGTGATGTATCGCTTGTCTCCGGCGAGAAAAATGATGATCCCTGAGGAGTCCACATCTCCTGAGCCAATGGTGGTAAGTTTTGGCTTGATGACGGAACGAACGGTGTCATAAAATCCCATGGCGGTGCCTGAGGGGCCGCCGGCACAAGTAACAATCATGGAGATCTCCCTTTCTTTGTTCTCCTCCACAAGGCCCCGTATTTCCTCGATGACGCGCTCTGAGGTGGCATAGTTGACCATGCCTAGGTACTCGATCATGCGGCTGGGAGAGAACTGAGGTCGCTTTTTGATAACGGATTGAAGAGCTCTAGGCAGGGTCTTTGTTTGCATGCGCATTAGTATGTGGGTGAGGAAATCATGAAGCAAGCTCAACCTTTGCGTGAAGGTGGGGAATACTCGCGGTCGAAACTTAAGCTGGCAGCTTTTGACCTAAAGACATTTCAGATGTAAAACAATTAAGGTGACGCAATGGGAGACGCGCCGTGCAAAAGTGGGATTTTGGATCTTTCCTGTCGGAGCGCCTCACCTCGACTGAGCCGCTGAGTATCACCTATGAACCCGTAGGGGAGTTTGCTTGGAAGCTTCAGTTTGAAGTCGACGGTGCATATGTTGTTGGGTTCCTGCATTTCTCGCCTGAAGAACCCGAAGAAAGTACCATCGCCGTCCTTTCCGCCAGTGTCGGGGTGATGATGCCCCTAAGCGCTCGCCGCTGGCTCAGTCGTCAGATCAAAAAGTATGTTCCGGGTGGAAGCGACCCGTTGGCGATCATCGAGCGCTCAGGCGAACTCGATGTAGTAACCGTGATGCGCATTGAAATGCCGGACGAGCTCGTGAAGGCCATTGAGTCTGAGTCGCGTTCGGCTGCCGACGAACTTCTACGGGCTACTAAGGAGGCACTGGAAATACTCATGCAAGACTGGCAAGCGGCATATAAACTTGTTGTGCAATATCAGCAAGTGAACTGACTAGAACCACCCCTCGGAGACGAGGGGTGAAGCATTGTGGCAAAAGAGGTCCCAGCATTGTCCCAGACTTCACTAAAATCCGCTTGCGCTATAGTAAGTCACATGGATGTTTGGAAGCACGGGCGCTATGTAGACCTTTGGTCATTGGTGCACCTTTTGTCAGGTGTTGCTCTTGCGCTTATGTGCTACGGACTTGGCTATGATTTCTGGTCGGCTGCCATCCTCTCAATTGCGCTTCTTATCGCGTGGGAGTCCTTCGAGTGGATGATCGGCATCATTGAGCCCTCTCCAAACGTCGGTGTTGATCTTGCGGTCGGGGTATTAGGCTTCATTCTCGGAACATGCTGGCACTATCTTCTTGGAAATGCTTTTAATCTCCTCGCCTTTAGCGCCATCCTCCTTATAACCATTGGTCTCTCGCTCTGGGGATTTCTCGATTTTCGTTCTCGCGGTTACCGCTAATTGATATACTTTCCGCATGAAGGAAGCCATTACCGTTGAAACAAGTGTACATGTCCCGATAGATAAGGTCTGGAGCGACTTTACGGACCCCGAAGCAGTAAAGGCTTGGAACCGTGCTTCGGACGACTGGCATACAGTGGGCGGGCGAAACGACCTTAGTATCGGCGGCTCATTCTCGTACCGCATGGAAGCAAAGGATGGGAGTACGGGCTTTGATTTCGGCGGCACCTATGAGGAGGTCGTTACTAACAAACGCATTGCATATACGCTCGACGACGGGAGGAAAGTCGAAGTGGACTTCATTCCTGAAGGCGACAGCGTTCGCATCGTTGAATCATTTGAGCCGGAGAGCGAAAACACCCACAAGATGCAGCAGGTAGGATGGCAGGCGATTCTCGATAACTTTAAGAAGTACTGCGAGAGTTAACACAAAACACATACGGCAGAGCATATGGTCATGGCTTAACCATGGCCAATATGAACCGCAAATCTATCTGGGTGAAATACAGCTATCTCTGGGTGACGCTTGTTTTGTTTCTCGGCAGCTTTATCGGGCACTGGATCTTCGCCTGGCATGCCTTTGTTGAAGAGCAGCTTGCGCACGGAGAAGCCATTGAGGTGAATTCGTATCTGATCGAGGTAATTCGTGACACGCTTGAGAATTGGCAGTCGGAGTTTCTGCAGCTCATGTGGCAGATAGCGGGACTGGCTTTCCTCTTTTATGTCGGCTCTCCGCAGTCGAAAGAGAGCGACGACCGCGTAGAGGAAAAACTCGACCTCGTTCTCAAGGCAGTCGATAAGGACGGCGAGAAGGAAATAGAACGGCTTGACCGCAAGTACGCGCGTGCCTAAGGAGCAAGGACCACGGAGGCGAGGAGACGGTCGAACTCAGCGAGGACTACGTCCTCAGGGGTAAGCCAGGTAACCGAGAAGACGTATGCACGGCTTCCTTCCGTCACTATCACCGACTTCCCTTCATAGAGGCCTGACCACGAATAGGTGACTCCAGTTATCTGTCCGCGCCCGATAGGAGCGACTTCGGACGTGCGCACAGTCCAATTGGTATCGGAACGCACCCAATCCTCGGCAGGCAGTTCATCGGGGTTCGGGTATACCTCGATCGTTATTGAGACAGGCCCTTCTCTCGCGATAGTAGAGCGGCCTTCAAGCACGTCACGGTTCTCGATTGTATCCTCGACGAGTACGACAGAGAGCAGCGGACGGCTGCTGGGAGTCTCAACCTCTTTAAGATACAGGGAGGGGGAGTAATGGAAGGAAATACCGTGCGCGGGCGAGCTGTACGTACGGACGTTTTCCGTCGCTTCTTCTATGGTCACTGGAACTGGAACATCGCGCTGGTATAGATAGAGATAGCCAAGCAGGGCGAGTGCGAGAACTCCGAGCAATACCGTGAAGATAAGCAGTGTTCGATTCATATGCATAGTGTAGCCGAATAAAGGAAGTTTTCTATGAGAACAATAGTTTCTTTCTCATTACGAAGAGAACGAGAGAGGACACTGCACTCGCTCCCATTTTGGAGAATACGTAGAAGACTTCTGCCTTTTCCGTGAAGTACCAGAGGAACACTTCCGTAATGGCAAGGCCGATGAGTGAGATCAGAAGGAACTTCATAAAACGGGAGGCATGGCTGTCGTCTGAGCACTTTGCGAAGACCCAGTGCACGCACATGAAGTACGACCAGAGCTGACCGGCCAGGAACCCCACGGCCGCAGAAGTAAGGTAGTGGACGTGGAAATGCTCGGTAAGGAGTATGAGAAGGCCGAAGTCGATGATGGTGATCATTAACCCAACGGGAAGAGAGCGCAGGAACTCCACCTGCGTGTTCTTCGCCTTGCCTGTGACAAGCCCTTCGACCATTATTCCTAGCCCGCCTTCATCAAGGAGACAGGGGTGCTTTTCATGATCTCGATGGTCGATCCGGGTATCTGGAAGTGAGGGTGGCCTTCGAAGATCTTGGCCGCAGCTTCGGGAGACTCAGCCTCAACGATCGAGTACATCATGATGTCATTCTTGGTGTCCGATGAGCCGTCGGCAGTCACCAGCTTGGTCTTGCCGGCCGCCGCAGTCTCGCCAACGATGGAGGTCTTGTGCTGCTCAAGCCAGGCGTCCCATTCCTGCTCCATTTTCTTCATTTCCTGTTTTTGAACTTCAGGGTCGGTCTTCATCCACTCCTCGAGCACATGCTGCGGTGTCTTGTATATTGCTAGGAATTGCATATGAAATCAGTTACTTGTTCCTCTATGGTATGCCCCAAATGCCAAATACTCAATTCATAGCTGCTTCAGGAAACTACTGTAACTGTATGGAGGTATCAGTAGCCAACAATCCATGGATTCATACGTAGCACCGAGCACCAAGCCCATATACCGGGGAACACAGGTAGTCTGGTACATCCTCGGCATCATTGAGGCGCTTCTTCTATTCCGGTTCCTGCTCCGTTTGTTCGGAGCTAATCCTGCGGCTGGCTTCACGGATTTCATCTATACGCTCTCGTATCCCTTTGTGCTCCCGTTCCAGGCCGTCTTCAGCGCAACCAGAGTATCGGGAAGCGTTTTTGAGTGGACGACCCTGCTTGCAATGCTCGTGTACTGGCTTGTGGCGCTCGGCATTATTCGCGCACTTGTCATGAGCAAGGCCGTGTCTACTCCCGAGGCCGCAGCGAAGCTTGAGGTGCAGGAATAGAACAAGAGCGCGACGGTATACCGTCGCGCTCTTGTTCAACGAGCTTCAGCTATTTGCAATACTCTGTCTCGATGACCATTTGGCCAGTTTCATTGATGAAGAAGCTTGCAGGTCCGCCGTCAGAACGGTTCATGTTCACGCAACCTCTTGAAGAAGAATCGCCAAGCTCACCAATGGAGATGGTTGTAGTTGCGTCTGCGCCCGCGGAGATGTGAAGGTCGGTCTCGGGATTGCTTGTGCCAATGCCGACCCTGCCGTCGCCGGTGATGCGCATGCGCTCGGTGTCGTCGGTGCCGAGCACGAGCGGTGCGTCCGGGTTACCGGCAACGCGGATGATGCCGATGTTTGAATTGATAAAGCCAATTGTTCCGAGCCGGTTATTCGGGAAGCCCATGGTGGTACCAACAGCCTTTGAGCCGTAGTACTGGATGAGGGCTGAGTTGGGAAGCGTAGCGTAGTCAGCGCCCTCAAGCTCGATGGTGGCCTGGTCTCCGCCATAGATCTTGCTATCGCCGCGCACGTCGACGTTCGCGCCTGTCGGACCGCCGAAGATGTAGAGACGGCTGTTGGTCTCGATGGTAGTGGTACCAATGGACACGTTGCCGCTGCCGGTGCCAAGCGTCATTGCGGACTTGCCGGAATTCACGTTGTAAAAGTCGAGTGCTCCGGCGAACTTGTCGCCTCCACCGACACGGATCTGCCATGCTTGGTTTATGAGAGCCTTCTTAAGCGTGAGGTGTGGCTCTGAACCGAAGATGGTAAGAGGCGAGACTGGAGCATTAGTGCCGATGCCGACCTTCCCGTCGTTAGCTACGTATACGTAGGGAACAGTACTGCTTGCCGAGCCGATACCATAAGGGGCATAGGCGTTCCAGGTTGCGGCATATACGGTCGAAGCGATGAGGAACAGGGCCAGGAGGGAACCGAGAACAAGAACGATGTAATGGAAACCAGACGAACGGATAAGGGAAGTCATAGATGACGGGTTAGCTATCGGTTAGGTGATACGGGGTCGTAATACCATGGGAATATATGGGCTGTAAAGGCAGCCTCATTTCTTTCAACCTGGGGTCAGAACTTGGCTAGCGAGATCTTTTCCTGCGGCTCCTTATCGCGCCCACAACTCCCCCAATAACTAATAGAAGCCCGAGCAGCTGGCCGCCAGGACTATCGTCATATCCGCCGTATACAAACAAAAACGCACCGAACAGTACTGCGAAAACAGAAATTGCTACCGCTACTTTTTTCATATGAAAACCATACCGCACTGGGACGCCTCTTGCATATTCGAGTAACCAATGCATAATCTTGCTTGGACAAACTAGGAGAACTTCCTCATGCGCATGCCCTTTCTAGCCGCCTGCCTTCTCCCTATGGCCGCCTGCGGCAGCAACCGGGGCGAGACCCGTGAGACGGGTGTCGACACCGCAATCACGACCAATGCCTCGAAGCGGCACAGCATTCCCGGATCGAACATCGTCGTCGAGGTCATCCCGCATACTTCGCAGCGGTACAATACCGTCGGCGACTACTGGATCGACGACAATGGGGTCCGGCAGATCCGGTTATCCGATCTCGGCGATCCCTATTACGAAAAGCTCGTCCTGATACACGAGCTTGTCGAAATCACTCTTAACCAGAAGGCTGGGGTCACCGACGCGATGGTCGACGAGTTCGACTTCGCCTTTGAAGAGGACCGTGCGCCGAACGACGAGTCCGAGCCCGGCGACGATCCCAGGGCTCCGTACTACGAACAGCACCAGTTCGCGTCGAAGGTGGAGCGGGAGATGGCCGAGCAGCTCGGCGTCGACTGGGACGCCTACGGGGAACGCGTCGAGGAGGTCATGGCGACCTATCCGTAGCGTGAACCTTCATTTACCCGCCCCTTCACCAACGACTGGGGCGGTTTGCGTTTAGAGTTGTTTTAGCACTGTTACCAGACCAGCACTTCGTAATATATGAGCTCCGGCGGTAGGATTCGAACCTACGACCAACCCGTTAACAGCGGGCCGCTCTACCACTGAGCTACGCCGGAATATATAAGCTCTGGACGAACCAGAGCCCCGTTATTCTAGGCTGAAGCATCAAATCCAGCAACCTGGCGCTGATATACTTTCTATATGCTCATCCTCTATACAAAGCCCAATTGTTCCTTCTGCGACAGGGTTAAGGAGGAGGGCGCCCATCTCGGTATTGAATTCAACGAACGGAATGCTGCTGACGAGGGGATCATAGAGGAAATTGTAGAGAAGGGCGGGAAGCGCCAGGTGCCGTTCCTAGTTGATGACGAAGCTGGAGTATCACTGTACGGTTCGGATGAGATTATCGCTCATCTTCATGTGCGCTTCAAATAAAGCGGGGTAGGGTAGATTGAGCAAACATACTATGAATATCCAATTCAAGAACTCTCACGGAGGGCTCTCTCCTGCTCTCCAAGAACGTGTTGAGGAAAAACTTACAAAACTCTCAAAGCTTACCGATACCAGCGAACATGCGGCAAACGCCATCTTCAGCCTTGAACGCTCCGTGGGTTCCCATCAAACAGGTGATGTATGGGAAGCAGCACTAACTATTGACTCAAACGGGACTCGTTTTCACGCTTCCGAGCTCGCTGAGATTCCTGAAAAAGCAGCAGAAAAGGTACTCAAAGAAATACTCATTGAACTAAAGAAGGCTAAAGGAAAGCGCAAGGCCTTAGCAAAGAGAGAAGGAGGATTCTGGAAGAGAATGCAAGAAAAATTTGCACGCTCCTAACGTAGAGAAGCTACTCCGCCACCCACCCCGCATGCGCGAGCATTGAGTAGTCCTGCTCGGATTTACTTTCCGGAATGATCCTCTCGATCACGAACATATCTCCTTTCCTTGAAGCCTTAAGCACCTTCACTCGAATGCGCTTGTCCCCCTTTACTGCATAAAAATAGGTGCCGGGAGATTCGCGGAACGCACGATACTTCTTCCAGTTAATATCCGGGTCGTCCTTGGGTGAAAGAAGTCCTTCTTCCTTTGCTATCTTCCGTGCGAACGTTGCCCGGCTTTCGTCTTGAGAAACAAGCGTAACGGCTCCAGATATGAAAGCGGGAAGAGTTTCAATGAGAAGTTCAGCACCAAGTCGAATAAGACGTTCGCGCAATTCCCATGTCGTCTCATCCGGCTCTATCTTCGTCGCGCGCTGCGCAAGGATATCGCCCGCATCCATTCTAAATACCAGGCGCTGTATGGTGACTCCGGTCTCCTCCTCTCCTGAAAGAAGAACCGCCTCTACGGGAGAAGCTCCACGGTATTTAGGAAGAAGGGAATAATGAACATTGAGAAGCCCGAGAGGGAAGGCGTCGATGACTTCCTGCGGGAGGAGCTTCCCGTATGCAACGACAATTGCATATTGAACCCCGTACGAGGAGAGTTCGTTTAAGAAGGCGGCATCGAGCTTCTCGGGAGCAAGTACCGGGATGCCCTCCGCCTCGGCAAGCACGCGGGTTTCCGAAGGTGTAAGCTCAAGGCCGCGGCCGCGGGGAGCGTCCGGAGAGGTAACAACGACACTCGGGACGTATCCGGCTTCAAGGAGAAGGGAAAGCGTATCCCTTGCAACATAGGGGGTACCAAAAAAGGCAAAGGGGATGCTAGCGTTCTCGTGACTGTTCATACTGTTCCTTAGTTATCTCGACCAGATCGGTAGCATGGTCTATGAAAAGAATACCGTTCAGGTGCTCGATCTCATGCTGAAAGGCTTGGGCGAGGATTCCCCCTCCGCCGCGCTCGAAAACCTTGCCGTCGACTCCTCTGGCGCGCACGGTCGCGCGCTCGTGCCTGTCTGTTTTTCCGTATACGCGCCTCACTGAAAGGCAGCCCTCGTCCATAAGCACACGCTTGCGGGAAGTCTTCACTATCTCAGGATTTATATACACGCCGATGTCAGGCTCTGATTTCTCCTCTTCCGGATGCATGCGTTCATGCCTTACAACAAAAATACGGAGCGATATGCCGATCTGGGGAGCTGCAAGCGCGACTCCGTCCCGCTCCTTATCAAGAGCATCAAGCATCTGCTCGACTGTGTCGGCAAGCTTGGAAGACCCGAAGTCCTTTTCAGGCACAAGGTCCGCTATGCGTCGAAGCACTGGGTCGCCCTCCTGGACGATTACGTCTTTCATGCGGTTGACCATACCATGGTTGAAAACGAAAAACCCTCCGCTATGGAGGGATGGGGGAGTTTGGGGCGGCCACCAAGCCGCCCCGCACCCTGGCGCCGCCCGACTGTGCAGGATGGCGGCGCGCAACGATCCGATTGACGGCCAAGGGGATGCCTCTGCGAAAAGGCCAAAGCCGCCTTTCGGACCGATTCACCGTGCGACCTTGGGGCTCAGCGAATCTGGGCCGATTAAATCACCAGAAGGACTCTGGGTCAAGTAGTACACGGACTGAAGGGGGGAGTGAGGCGAGCCGGGCAGAAAGGGTAGCGTCCGGCCATGCTCCCTCTTTCATATGGAGTACCAGGGTTCGCTGGAAGTGGTTCTGTCTTATCAGGCGGTCGGGGATTGCCTGCGCCATATGCGGAGACACAGCTTCCCTGACTTGTTTTTCAACTGAATCAAGCGCTTTCGGACTTCCCTGCCATGACAGCGAAATGAGCGTGCCGTACGGAGGATATCCAAGAGCCTTTCTAAGAGAAGTTTCTTCATCGAAGAAAGAAGTATCACTGGGATTACGAAGCGTCTTGACGGCAGCGTCGTCCGGAAGGCGCGTAGCGACGAAGGCGCGGGGAGCTATCGACTTAAGAAGAAATCCGAGACGCACGAAACGCTCCCGTGCACGCCAGAACGGCAGCGCAAGCAGGCTGTCGGCCGAAGCAATTGCAGCTAGAGACAGAGGGGCGGGTGAAGATACTAAAAGCCAGGGTGCCATCGCCTCAGTTCCGACAACAATGGAACCGATCTCGACGAGGGGAGCGAGTTTGCGCTTTGCGCCAGTTGCTGTACGCACGGTATCAGCATCAAAAAGAACGACAGGAGCATTCGGAAATGCCTCTTTAAGTTCTTCGAAGACCCTCTCGACTCCAACACCCAGGGGAAGAAGATTCCAGCTTTCACAGTTAGGGCAATTTCTTTCGGTTGAAAGCTTGCTTGTGCCGTCCGCAGTGCGGAAAAGCCGTTTTCCCGCTTCCTGTGTGTATGCGTATACCTTTCCGCGCTCGTCTCTTAGCGCCTGTCCGCAGTCTCCGCAGACAACAACGGGGGCATACCCCTTGCGTGCAGCGAATACAGCTACTCTTCCTCCCTGAGGAAGTTCCGCCTCTATGCGTTCCTTCAAAAGCTTCGGGACCGCCGACCATGACTCTCCCGCCTCCCGCTCTACGCTTGAATCCACGACCTCGATTCCTCCTTCCTTTATTGAAAGCTTTCTGGTTCCGCTCCGGTATTCAAGAGGAAGCGGGAAGTCGCCGTATACGATTCGAAGCTTCCTGCTTCTTGCAAGTTCAAGAAGAGCGATGCGCATATCGAGGTATGGGCGCTTCGGAAGGCGGAAGCCGCCCGCTCCCGCGCGCTCGATAATGACGGTTTCAAGATCCTGTATCTGCGCGAAAGAGAAGTGGGGAGTCGCGATGACAAGACCGGTGGATGAACGCGCCTTGTCCAGTGCCTCTTCTCGCTTTTTGTCCTTAAGGGCTCCTGTCAGAACGGTCAGCGAAAGATCGGCAAAACCCTTCTTCCAGAACTCGGCCTCGGCAAGCGTTGAGATTGAAAGGAGGGTCGACTTCCCTCTTGCCGTGTTTTCAGTAATGAGCGTACGATACCTTGCCTTTCGTTCTGCGATGGGACACTCAATGGCTTCGACTGCAAACCCACTTCCGTGCGTGCCTGGTAAGAACTCGTTCCCCTTCTCGATCCATTCTGAAAGAAGCTGGGACAACACTGAACCCAGAGAGGCTGCATGCCAGGTTGCGGTTTTAAGAACGGCTTCCATGAGCGAGTCAGGAAGGGAGCCGTGCGCTTTGGAAATAGTTCCTGAGAGAGAATACGAAGCTGACTTAAGGGTTGCCTTTGCTTCAAAAGCTTCCACAATTCCGACCACCACTCCCGGCACCTTCTTTTTCCGGAGCCCAATAGTCACGATGCTTCCAATGGAAAGTTCTGAGCTGCTCCGATATGAGAGAGAGCCTCCTGGAACGCCTGGCGCAAAGGGAATGACGTCGACTACGTACATGGGTTCATAGTACGGCAAAATGGTGAGAGATGGAGCTCGAAACCTAATCTATCAGCTGTAAAACGATAAAGACCGCAGCAGATTCTGCGGTCTAGAAACAGGATGCCCGGACACCTTCGCTCAGGGCGTGCATTTCGCTCCACGCTCACCGCTAGGGTGAGCGCTTCAAAGCCACGCGGTGTTGCATCGGGGCAATGAAAGGTCCCGCCTTGCGACAGTTCCCTCTGCTTTCCGAGCCCGACCAAATGAACAACCGGCCACGTTAGGTCATGGGGTATCTAATCCCATGATTGCTTCCTTCGTGTTGTCCGAACATCCCAAGACCACTCTAAAGCGGTATGGGTTCGATGTCAAAGCGGTTCCACCATCGTCCTAGGCTTCCGACAATGATTCGACGTTTTTACTTTTAATAGAGGCCTTGGATAGCCTTTATATTTTGCTCGCCTTCCTCCCTCACGGTATGATGGCCCCACATGCCCGCGCTTTCTCCAAAACTCGGCATTGATCTCGGCACCACAAACGTCTTGGTCTTCGTTCCCGGACAGGGAGTCGTGCTGAACGAGCCGTCAGTGGTCGCTGTCTCAAGCGAGACCAACAAGGTATTGGCTATAGGAGTTGAAGCCAAGAAGATGATCGGCCGCACTCCCGACACCATCACCGCATACCGCCCCATGAAGGACGGCGTCATTGCCGACTACCGCGTCACCGAGGCCATGCTCAAATACTTCATGCGGAAGGCACTCGGAAGATGGAACCTTTTCAAACCGACTGTCCTTGTATCAGTTCCCGCAGGAGTCACTGGTACCGAGAAGCGTGCCGTCATCGAAGCGGCTGCAAAGGCAGGGGCAAGGGATGCGTACGTTGTTAAGGAACCAATTCTTGCGGCCATTGGCGCAGGCATTCCTATTCAGGAAGCCATGGGACGCATGGTTGCAGATATTGGAGGAGGTACTATAGACGTGGCCGTGATATCCCTTGGAGGCATCGTCGCCTCGACTTCCGTCAAATGCGCAGGGAACAAGCTTGATAGGGCGATCATTGACCACGTAAAGAAGCAGTACAACCTCGCTATCGGAGACAAGACTGCGGAGGAAGTGAAGATCCAGATAGGGTCGGCGGTGCCGGTGCCTGCGCACGAGGAACTTGCCATGCATATAAAGGGGCGCGACCTGGTCTCGGGGCTCCCGCGCACCATAGAGCTTCGTACGAACGAGGTGGTCACTGCTTTCAATAGAGAGTTGCGAGAGATGATGGGCGCAATAAGAAAGGTGCTTCAAGAAACTCCGCCGGAACTAGCTAGCGACATCATCGACAACGGCATCATCCTTACAGGAGGAACTTCGCAGCTCCGCAATCTGCCTGAGCTCGTATACCGCCGCACGGGGGTTCATGCGAAGCTTGCCGACGATGCGTATTTCTGCGTTGCAAGAGGCACGGGCATTGCACTGCGTCATTTGGATACATATAGGAAGAGTATTTTGTCGAAGAGGTAACTTTATAACGAACACGGGCCTCGTCATGGAATGACGAGGCCCGTTCTGCTCAGATCGCCCAGCTCCAGGAGAAGGGGATCTTGTGCTTTTGCCGATACCGTATCAGCGGAACCGCGATAATCAACGAGCCAGCCGTGAGCCAGGCCGGAAGAATCCAGCTTGACCAGTGCCAGTTCGGCAGCGCCAGGAAGTTGATTCCCCAGGCGAAGCTAAACAGGAGCCACGAGACCGGCTTATCGCTCATGGGGTCCCGATACACCTTCTTGATCGTCGGCCATGCCGCGGCGCCGTCTGCTGCGATCGCAAGGAGAAGCGCGTAGGAGGCGTACTCGGGATCCCCGTAGTACGCGTACCAAACCCAACCCGCCATCGAGATAGCGCACAGGACAATGCACGCCTTGTCCGACTTCTCCAGGGGGTCAATCTCTCCTCCCTTCCAGAGGATAAGAAGAGAAATCAAGAGCGGATTCGTTGCGCCGAAGATGGCCGGAATAATGTTCCAGCCGGCACCGGAACCCTGGTAGGTGAGAAGCATCGCCAAACCGATGAAGGTCCAGAGAAGCCAGCTTGTCAGATGCGGTCGATTGTCGCGATACGTCGCAATCAAGTACGGAATCGCGCTGAAAATAACAAATGCGCCTGAGAGGGCGCCGAAAAATTCCTGGGACACGGCGTCCTCCTTCGCAATTTATACGAGCTATAAAATACCACAAACAATTAGCCTATGTCAACTGAATTAGGTAAATATTAACAAACTTCGGAGAATCTGTGGCTCAACGGGGGTATAAGACGATAATGGTCTTCAAGCTCTTTAGGGTGCCGGGGTAGAGTATGCTGTAAAAATGGCCCAGGCATATTTTATAGTTGGTGGCGAAGAGGAAGTAGGACACGCAAGAGGCTTTGCTGAGCGCGAGCTCGGTGTCGATTCGAAGAGCCCCGATGCCGTGATACTCAGACACCTTCATTTTTCGGTCGAGGACGCTCGAAAACTCTGCGATATTGCACACGCATCTCCGATTGGGAGACATAAGGCTGTGATCGTAAGCGCAACTCGCTTTTTCCATGAAGCACAGAACGCCCTTCTCAAGCTTTTTGAAGAACCTCCTCTAGATACCACGCTCATAATCATCGTTCCATCTGAGGGAGTGTTCCTTTCAACACTTCGTTCTCGACTTACGCCACTTCTCATCAAGGAAACAACGACTGAGCAGTTTTCAGAACTTACACATGCATTCTTGAAGACTAGCTCTGCCGAACGCGAGAAGGTAATCGCCAAGCTCATAGACCGCAGCAAGTCCGACAAGGACGAAGAGAAGCAGCAGGCAAGGAGCGACGCGGTAAGGCTTGCTGAGGATCTTTTGCGGACTGCTAATGCCATGCGAAAAAAAGGAAAGAATACGGATGAGCTTGTCTCATTCATGGACGACCTCACGCATTTCCTTCCGCTCCTTCATACAAGGTCCGCTCCCCTGAAACTCATTTTCGAGCACCTCTCGCTTGTTATCCCCAAAGGCCTCGAAAAGGCGGCAGTTTGACGCTTTTGACCCCGTCTGGTATAAAGACTGCATTACAACACACATGGCAGTTAAAACCGCTAAAAAGGCCGCTTCCAAGGCCCGTAAGACTTCTGCAAAACGGGGAAATTCTCCCGTTTCTTTCGACAGCGCTGCGCTCGTAAAGCAGCTCCTTAACGAGGTGCCTGAGCGCGCCCGCGAGGTCCTTATATATCGCTTCGGACTCGGTTCTTCTCCAGAGCGCGAGACGCTTGAAGCCATCGGCGAGCGCTGGGGCATCACCCGCGAGCGCGTACGCCAGATCGAGGCTGCAGGCCTTGAAGCCATTCGCTCTTCCAAGGCATTTGACGACGCGCAGAAGGCCTTTGACGAGCTTTGCGACCAGATGCACTCGCTTGGCGCAGTCGTGCACGAGGACGAGCTTCTTTCGCACCTTGCTTCCGACGAGAAGAGCCGCAACCGCTTCCGCTTCCTGCTTGTAGTTGGAAGCGCGTTCTTCCGCGAGCGCGAGACCGACGACTTCTACGCGCGCTGGCATGTTGATCCTGCGACTGCAGAGAAGGTGCACCGCGCACTCTCTTCTCTATACTCCTCCCTTTCCGATACTGAAGTCCTTACGGAAGGTGAGATGCTCGACCGCTTCCTAGAAGAGCTCAAGAGCGTGAACGACGCGTACAAAAACGAGGAGGTTCTGAAGCGCTGGCTTTCTCTATCAAAGAATATTTCATCGAACCCTCTTTCCGAGTGGGGCAAGGCGCACGCTCCTGCAATCCGCACCAAGGGTATTCGCGATTATGCATACCTCGTCATCAAGCGCGAAGGGCAGCCCATGCACTTCTCGGACGTTGCAAAGGCGATCTCTAACCTCTTTGCGAAGGAAGCGCATGTCGCCACTACGCACAACGAACTCATCAAGGATGCGCGCTTTGTCCTCGTAGGCCGCGGCCTCTACGCGCTCTCCGAGTGGGGGTACCAGCCTGGTGTCGTGCGCGACGTCATTCGCGACGTACTTAAAAAGGGAGGCCCGATGACCCGGGAACAGGTCATGGAGGAAGTGAGGAAGGTCCGGTACGTGAAGGACAACACCATCCTCGTAAACCTGAACGATTCTAAGCATTTCAAGAGGAATAAGAACGGAACGTACACAGTTGCTTAGCGGAGGCGCCCGAAAGGGCGTTTTTCGCTATGAACCTCCAAAAGTTGTTCGTAAGCACTTGATGCAGTACTGTAAATAAGGTCTAGTTTAAGTACCTTGGACATGCAATGAGGCATATCCAGCAATCACAAATCCACGGAGGAGGGGACCATGGACCTCACAATGGAAGCGGGGTGCGAGGAAAGAGATCGTCTGGGTAGAGAATACCTTCCGGGCGACATTCTTTGGCAAAACAATACGCGAGTCGTGCGCTCGACGACATCGCCCGAGAGCGATTCTCCCCTCGTCATGCTTATCTCGAATGACATCATCGTCGATCGGAAGCCAGTTCACGACTCGGGCAGGCTGATCAACGCCGCAACGTGCGGAATCTTTGCTCTCCTTGAAGCACGCGGGATTCCTACGGCCTTCAAGGTGAACGGCCTCACTAACTGGTTCATCGGCCAGCAGTGCAAAGAGCCGCAAGGAAAAGCCGCTACGATTGCCAGACACCTCGGAGCCAAGGCCGATCACTTTCTCGCAGAAGTGCGTCGGCAGACGGGAAGACCTTTCGCCGACTTCTACTTCGAGATCGGGGTCAATCCGGCTGGGAAGGTCGTCGTCGCGGACGTTCACCGCTTTGTTCAAACGTACCGTTCCCCCGAGGAGGCATTGGACATCTGGGGACCAACCGCCGAGACTGTCCGGAGTCTCATCCCGCAAACAACTTGACTCGCGCGCGCCTTCCGCGCGAGCCCACCTAGGGGGCATTGCGCCCCCTAGTCTCTTTATGGATAAGGAGCACTGCATTACTCCCAAATTCCGCACAGGCCTTTTCTCTGCCCTCACACAAAAAGAAAATCACGCTTAGAAGTGCGTCCTAATCGGGTATACTACCTTCATGTCAAGCAAGGGTGGCGGGGGTCTTCCGGGAATGGGTTTTATTGAGAAGTTCTTTCACAGCTCGCACACTGGCGGCGGTCTTCACATTTCAGCGCGTCCGCTCATCATCACGATGGCGGCGCTCATCGTCATATTCTTCCTCATGTCGCCGAGTCAGACCTTGAGGAACTTCAACCTCCTCATCTTCTTTGCTCCCCTGTGGGTACCACTAATACTTATGAGGTTTGCCATCGACCGCTTTCTCCAATCGCGCCGCGCCGCCTTCATCAGGGATCAGAAAATGGTCCTTCTGGAGCTCCGGCTCCCCCGCGATACTAAAAAGACACCGCTTGCCATGGAGACGGTGCTCTCGAACCTGAACTTCAGCGCCGGAGAGACCACCTGGTATAAGAAATACTGGAAGGGAGGGGCGCGTCCCTGGTGGTCTATCGAGATCGTCTCGCTTGGCGGCCAAGTCCGCTTTTACATATGGACGCGCGCATCCCTGCGCCGCGGAGTCGAGAGCTTCTTCTATGCGCAGTACCCGGGCATGGAGATCATCGAAGCCGAGGACTACAGCCGTCTCATCGACCCTTCTGATAAGGACGCTCGGGGAATGTTCGGCACCGAATATCTCCTTGATAAGCCCGATCCCTATCCCATACGTACGTATGTCGACTACGGACTTGATAAACCGGGAACGAAACCAGAGGAGCAGATCGATCCCTTATCACAGCTCATCGAATTCATGGGGTCCATCGGTCCTCATGAGCAGCTCTGGTTCCAGATCATCTTTAGGCGGGCGGGAAAGGAAAAGCTCGGAGGCAAGGACTGGAAAGACGAAGCGAAGGAGCTTGTTGAGGAGCTTCGCAGCAAGACCGTCCAGCGTACGACCAACTATGATCCTGTAACCGGACAGTCTCGCGAGAATATCGGCTTTCCGAACCCGACTCCCGGTGAGAAATCGACCATCGAGGCGCTTGAAAGAAATACGGACAAGCCGGCCTTTGATGTCGGTTTGCGCTGCCTCTATATGGCCGAGCACGGGCACTTTGACGCCTCGAACATCACCTTCCTCATCAACATGCTGAAGCCTTTCAATCATAACGGGTGGAATAGCTTTAAGCTTGCGGAATTCTTCTCGGCACGCTTCAACGACTACCCCTGGGAGGACCGGGGGGGACACCACAAGCAGCATGAGCATGAAAAAATAGTCGAGTTCTACCGCCGCCGCTCGTATTTCCATCCGCCGTACGTAGGGCCATGGATGGTTCTTTCAAGCGAGGAGCTTGCGACCCTCTTCCACATACCTTCAAGCACGGTGGAGGCGCCGAGCCTTCCGCGCATCCAGTCGGCCACAAGCGGCGCGCCCGCGAATCTTCCCACCTAGCCCATGCAGCTGCCTGGATACGCATCCCGCCTTCGGGAACGACTTCTCCCGTACCGCACGCAGATATCGCAGGCTGCAGTCGCTCTTGTTCTTGTCGCCGTTGGGCTTTTCTCGTACTTCTTTCTTATACCCGCGCAAAACTTTCCAAGCGGGCACCTGATCGAGATTCCGGAAGACTCGCATGTCGGAGAGATGGGAGCAATCCTTGAGGAGCGGGGAGTCATCCGCTCTGCATTTATATTCAAGGCATACGCGCGCCTAACGTTCCAGGATCGCTCGCTTGAGTCGGGTCCGTATGTGTTCGACAAGCCGATCGGCCTGCTTACGATCGTGCACCGCATGTCAAACGGCGAGCACGGCATCAAGCCTGCTCGCGTGACCCTTACCGAAGGCATGACCGTTAAGGACATGGGAGAGGCGCTCACGCTTGCCATGCCCGACTTTGATACAGAAGCGTTCATGGAACTTGCTTCGACCAGCGAGGGCTACTTGTTCCCGGACACGTACTTCTTCATCCCCGGCACGAAGCCCGGCGAGGCAGTGGAGAGGCTGCGTGCGCGCTTTGATGAGCGAATACAGACCATTTCAGAGGAGATTGGCGCCTCGGGACGCTCAGTAGAGGAGATCGTTGTCATGGCGTCCTTGATCGAACGAGAAGCGCAGTCCGAAGAAGACATGCGTATGATTTCAGGAATACTTTGGAAAAGGCTCGACAGCGGGATGCTGCTTCAGGTGGATGCTGTTTTCGGGTATATACGCGGAGAAAGTGGGTACGAACCTACTGCCCGGGATCTTGAGGTCGACTCTCCGTACAACACGTACCTATACGAGGGACTTCCTCCGACGCCCATTGCAAATCCGGGACTGACAGCGCTTCGCGCTGCGGCAGTTCCGCTCGAGTCTCCCTACTTTTACTACCTCACCGGACGCGACGGCCTCATGTATTACGGAACAACCTTCGCAGAGCACACAAGAAACAGGGAACTGTATCTGGATTAAAAAGCGGATATAGTGTCTCGATGGAAAAGGAACGCGTTTTTGTCGGCCTTTCAGGAGGCGTCGACTCAGCCGTAACGGCGGCGCTTCTTAAGAAAACCGGTAGGGATGTCACCGGCGTGTTCATCAAGGGCTGGTATCCGCCAGGCATGCCTTGTACCTGGGCGGAGGATCGCCGCGACGCCATGCGCGTAGCCGCCCACCTCCAAATCCCCTTCGTTACGCTAGATGCCTCAAAGGAATACAAGGAGAGCGTCATCGACTACCTCATACGTGAATATCGCGACGGGCGCACGCCGAACCCCGACATTATGTGCAATCGGGACGTGAAGTTCGGCGCTTTCCATGCCTTTGCAAAAAAGAACGGGGCGCGCATAGCAACGGGACACTACGCAAAGACCGAGAACGGGCGGCTCTTCCGGGGCGCCGACGAAGGCAAGGACCAGAGCTACTTTCTCTGGAGCGTCTCAAAGGACGCGCTTAAGGACGCGCTCTTCCCGCTCGGCGACCTGCATAAGGAAGAGGTGCGAAGACTTGCAAAGAGATACGGACTTCCGAACGCTCTCAAGAAGGACAGTCAGGGAATCTGTTTTCTCGGGTCAATATCAGTTGAGGATTTCCTGCGCTCCGAGATGCATCCGGAAGAAGGAAAGGTGTATAGCGAAGAAAGCGAAGAGATCGGCAGGCACGACGGAGCGTTGCTCTATACGCTCGGAGAGCGTATTGCAGTTAAGGACGCTCCACCCGGACCCTGGTACGTCGTCAATAAGGATCTAGAGACTAATATTGTGACGGTCTCCCACGGGCGCCCAAAGCCCGTTGCCCACGAAACTGTACCCCTTTCGCATGAGAACTGGTTTGGCGAAGCTTCCGGAGAGCTTGAAGCGCAGTACCGATATCACGGACCGCGCGTGCGGGGAACGTATGCAAACGGAAGCTTTATTCCTAGAGAATCTCTTCCAGAGCCCCTCGCTTCCGGTCAGTCGCTCGTCATGTACAGGGGCGAGGAATGTCTCGGTGGTGGTATCATCACCTAAACATGCCCGACATCATCAAAGCAGACGGTACGGTTGAACCCTGGCGCGGGGAGAAGCTTGAGGAGTCCCTCCTGCGTGCAGGCGCAAGCGAGTCGGTGGCCGCGCGCATCCGGGAGACCATTGAAGCGTCCCTTGCGCCAAGCGAGGAGAGCCGGGAGATATATCGAAGAGCTTTTTCAATGCTTCGGTCGCAGACTCGTACTGCCGCGGCCAGGTATAGCCTCCGTCGCGCCCTTTTTGAGTTTGGACCGACCGGACATCCCTTCGAAGACTTCGTTTCCGAGCTTTTTAAAAGCGAAGGGTGGACGGTCGAGGCACGACGCCTCATCCCTGGGAAATGCGTGAGTCATGAGGTTGACGTATACGCCTCTCGCGGGGACGAATGTCTTGCGGCAGAACTTAAGTACCATAACGATCCGGGGTACAAGACGGATGTGAAGGTGGCGCTTTATGTAAAGGCGCGCATGGACGACATCTGGGCTGCAGAAGGCAGGAAAGAGGGTCCGCGTGTTGATAAGGGATTTTTGATAACGAATACCAAATTCACCACGCAGGCCGTCGAGTACGCAAAGTGCTCCGGTCTCAATCTTCTTGGATGGAGCTATCCCCGAGAATCAAGCCTCTACGACCGCATCATCGCATCCGGCCTCTACCCTATAACGGCTCTCACGCAGCTGAAGAAGTCCGAGAAGCGGCTCTTGGTCGACCAGGGATTCGTGACGGCCAATCTTGTGCGGGAGAACAGGAACAAGCTCCGAGAAATAGCCATACCTCCCGAGCGAATAGGGAGCATTGTAGCTGAGATAGAGACGCTTTCGTCGGGAGCGTAGTACACTGGGACAAATGGCGGAGTTCAAGAAGCAGTACAACCCGGACCGCAGCTCCGACTGGAACTACGGCGGACCGAAGTGGCGTCTTTCGCGCTCGAAGATCGAGCTCTTCAACGAATGCCCACGCTGTTTCTATCTGGATAACAAGCTCGGTACCGGACGCCCCCGGGGTCCGGCGTTCACGTTAAACATCGCCGTCGACGCGCTTCTTAAGAAGGAGTTCGACGTGCACCGGAAGACTGCGTCGGCGCATCCCTTGATGACCCAGTACGGTATCGACGCCGTACCGTTTAAGCACAAGGACATGGACACGTGGCGGGAGAACTTCAAAGGGCTCGAGCACTATCATCCTGAGACCGGCTTCACTATCTG
>Ga0196977_1000300_pt1 | contig 28203 bp, 20 predicted proteins | sample S3v_1013CmetaG_FD_148634 | JGI IMG/M metagenome (GOLD analysis project Ga0196977, IMG submission 148634) | Soil microbial communities from Anza Borrego desert, Southern California, United States - S3+v_10-13C | ecosystem: Environmental > Terrestrial > Soil > Desert | place: USA: California... | reverse complement strand
CCGCGGGCAACGGGTGAACGGTGATCGTTGTGGTTGCCGTGTCGGTGCAGCCGGAAGCATCTGTCCCGGTAACCGTGTACGTAACGGTCGCGCCCGGTGCAACCGTCACGCTGCTGCCCGGCAGGTTCCCGGGATTCCATTCGTATGTGCTCGCTCCGCTCGAAGTGAGATTGGAGGAATTGCCCGCGCAAATGGAATCACCGGCGCCTGCTGTGACGACAGGCAGCGGGTTTACCGTCACCAGCACCGAATCGCTTTGCACGCAGTTATTCGCGTCAGTCACCGTGCAGGTGTACGTGGTGCTTGCGCCGGGACAAACATTCAGTGTCGCGGTCGTCGTGCCGCCGGGCTGCCACAAATAGGCATAGCCGGGTGTTCCGCCGCTTGCGTTGGTGTTCAGATCGGTGCAGCCGCCGGCGCAGAAAACGGAAGTGACTGCGCTTGCTCCGACGGTAATGGCGGATGGCTCCGTGATCGTCACGGTTGACGTAACGACAGAACTGTTCGCATCCGTTACCGTTACAGTGTACGTTCCTGCGCAGAGATTGCTGAGGGAAGCCGTAGTTTGTCCGCCGGGCGACCAGAGGTACGTGTAAGGGCTTTGTCCTCCCGCGGCTGTCACCATTGCCGTGCCCGTGCATTGGCCGTTGCACACCGGGCCGGCCGAGCTGGTGGAAGCGGATAAAATGATTGTCGAGCAATAGGACGTCATCACGCTGGCCAGGGGCAGTTCGCTAAAGGGGAAAACGAACATCGCGGACCCGCTTGATTGCGTATACGTTTGATTGTTTACCGCTATCGCCTCTGCCGCGCCTGTAATGTTCAATGTTGCGGTCCCGCAGGTGGAAGTCAGATCGGCCGTGATTTTTTTCAGGCTGTTTTGCGTACCCAGCATGTAGCCTCCGTCGGAAGTCGGCTGCAACATGGAGTTCGTTGAGAAAATGAAGCTGCCCGGATAGCTGATGTCGGTCAGTTCGCGCGAAGTGATGATATTGCCGGAGGCGTCTGTCTTTACAATGATCGCCGGGTAAGCCGGGTGGCCGCTTTTAAAAAAGAACAATAATTCGCCGGATGGATTTTCGACAACGGAATGTCCCATGATGTTGTTAGTAGAGAAAGTGTAGTGCTGACGCCAGAGCAGGTTTCCGTTCAGGTCAATTTTCATGGCGCGGCCACCGCTCCCGCAGATCACCACGTTGCCGTCCGAAGTCTGGCAGCCGTCATAGAGCGCATCGGCGTAGCCGAATCTTTTGAACCAGGCGATCGTTCCGGCGCTGTCGAAGCGTATGATCGATTCATAGGGTGCGGTGGAAGAATTCATTACAAGTCCTACAGCCAGGAAATCGCCATTGGACAAGGGAATAATGTTGTTGAGCACCGTTCCGTTGGTGCTCACGGTATGCAGCTCCCGCGTCCAGAGCACCGTTCCGTCCTTGTCGATCCTGCAGATCCCGGGCCTGTAGGCGTTGCCAAATGAACTATACGTCATGATGTAGGAGGAATCCGGCATCTCGTAAATGTCCTGAAAGCCGTTTTGCACATCGAGATTATACTTGTATTGCCATTGCGTGACGCCTGCCGCATCGGTCTTGACCAGGAAAGCATGGGGATATTTCCCTGCAAGGAGATATCCGCCATCCAGGGTTTGGATCACTGCCCCGGCGAACTCATTGTCCGATGCGTTGCCGTAGGCTTTCATCCATTGCAGGTTGCCGTCCGCATCCGTCTTCATCATGGTCATGTCGTACGTGCCCGTGGTTTGGGAGGTTCCGGAAACAATGAAGCCGCCGTCGCTGGTTTCGCGCGCGGTGGTGATGTCCTGGATGATCGTGTACGACTTTTCGAAAAAGGTTTGTCCTTGTGCAGCCACGGCGCAAGATCCGAGCGCAACCGGAAGAATGTATTTTTTCATCATAGCGGTTTGATTTAGGTTTAAGTGCGCGCCGGGAAAATTCCGGGAGAGAATCGCCACCCAAACTGTCCCTATTTTTAGCACGGACAAAGAAAAACAGGTGCTGCTTTTTTGCAGTCCGGCAGCCCGTGCAGGCATCGAAACCCAAGTAAACACAAGCGAAACAGCGAAAACAAAAAATAGGAAGCCGATGAGCAAAACAGACGAAACCTACGAGCTTATCCGATCGATGAGCCCGAATGAAAAACGGGCGTTTCGCCTTTCCGTCATCCAGGCAGGCAAAGAGGCGAATTACATGCGCGTGTTCTCCGCCATGGACGCCATGGACGAATTCGACCAGGAAAAACTCCTGCGCAAGCTCCGCGGAAAAAAGCTGAACCTCTCCTACGAGAAAAATTACTTATACAAGCAGCTGCTGCGCTCCTTGCGGCACTTTTGCCCGGACGGCAGCTCGGTCATCGAGGTGCTCGACATTTTGAAATCTCTCGAGATGCTGTACCGGAAACGCCTGAACGCCCAATGCCAGAAGCTGATCAGAAAGGCATCGAGCTGTGCACGCGGTACGAGCTGTGGCATTATCACCTGGAGCTCATCGACTGGCAATACCGGCTGCATACGCGAAGAGGGAACTATAAAACGCTGGCGGAATCACGTTGCGGGTTTTCGCCAGAAGCAGGAGCTGATCAATAAGATCAGCGCGCATTTGATCCGGCAGGAGGAAATGTTCTTCATCTCTTCCGCTGTGCAGACGAAGAGCATCTTCCTCGGCGAGCAGGAGAAAGCGCGCTTTGCGCAGCTCAGGAAAAATTTCCCCGGCGATCAGCAGCCCCCCGGTTTCCGCACCAGGGAGATGATGTACGCTTCGCAGGCCCTGATGCATCATTTCGCGGGCGACCTGGAGCAGGCTTACCTGTGGGCGAACGAAGGGCAGGAGCTGTACAGGGAAAATCCGCAGTTCATCGCCGATCAGCCGTTCCGGTATGTCGTCTCGAAGAGCAACCTCATCAACCGCTGCATGAATCTTGAAAAGCACGCGGAGGCCCTGCAGCACATCGGGGAACTGAAAGCGTTCATGAAGGGGCTGGACAAATTCAACCGGCAGGACATTGGCGAAGAGCATCCCGTGTCCCTGCTGAACTGGCTGAGCCGGTTGTACTTTACGATGGAGAGGCGCGGGGAGGCGCTGAAGGAGGCAAAAGAATTCGAGCGCAGCGCCGACCTGAAACGGCTTCGTCCGCACCTGCGCCTGATGGCCGATTCGAGCCTGGCGCGCATTTATTTTTACAACGGCCTCTACAAAGAAAGCCTCCGCTGCGTCAACCGCCAGCTCCGGGAAGGCCCCGACAGCCTGCGCGCGGATTTCCTGCTCTTCGCGCACCTCCTGCGCCTGTGCATCAGCGCGGAAATGAACGATCACGACCTGCTCGATCCGCACCTGGGCGCGGTGAAGCGTTTTTTGAAAAAGCACGAGGTGAAGCACGAATTCGTCCTGCAGTTCGTTGAGATGATGAAAGAGCTGGGCCGTGCGCATGAGGAAGAAGCGCAGCGGCGGATCATGGAAAAATTTTATGACCCGCTCGGGCGATCGGCAAAGGAGGCCGAGCAGTACGCAGTGATCCTGGATTGGGTGAGAACGAAAATGCAGCGCCAGCGTTAGTTCGTATACCCCTTCGGTTTTTCCAGCTTCAGATCGGCAAAAACTTTTTCCATCGGCGCGGTGTCGAAGCCGCTGCTTTTGAAGAAGACGAAATCGTCCAGTATGACTTGCTTGAACGTATGCGTGTCGTCGATCCGTTTGTCAAGGTTGTCCTTGTACAGCCGGATGGCTTTTTCGTAATCGTTCATGAACAAATAGCAGTGCGCCGAATTGCAGGTGCTCATCAGGTCCTTCGGATCGAGGGCCAGCCGGCGTTGAAAATAATCCAGGGCCAGGCCGTATTTTTTATTTTCCAGCAGGTGCCAGGCGATCTCGGTCAATTGCCAGACTGAAAATTTGGGTTAAAATCCGAAAGACTACCCCAAATTTTAAACCCGGCTCCATCACGGCACGCGCCGGCCGGGGATCGGAATACATGTATTTTGACGGCTTAGCGCCGTTCAATACTTGTATGAGCGTAGGGATGCTGTCCTTATCGATGTACATGGCGGCTCCGTTGCTCACGCCGCCGGTGTGCGTCAGCAAATGCAGCGTGGTTATTTTCTTTCCGTTTGAAACGTCATCGTAAGGAAATTTCCAGGAGACCAGGTAATCGTTGATGTCCTTCGTAAGATCCAGCTTTTTATCCTGCGCCAGCTTCATCACGCCCATGCTGTTGACGGATTTGCTGACTGAAGCCGCCATGAACATCGTTTTTTCAGTGACCGGTTGCTTTTCACCTTCGTCGGCCCATCCGTAGCCTTTGGCCCAGATCACTTTGTAATCTTTCACCACGGCGATGCTCAGGCCTTTTACTTTATACAAAGCCATCCGCTCAAGCAGGTTGTCGCCGCTGACGCCTTCGAATTTTACCGGGCCTGCGAGGCTGTTTTCAACCTGCCTGATCTGCTCTTCGATCGCTTTCGGGAGATCGCCGGGGAATTGCTGTCCGCCTGCCTTGCAGGAAATAAAGATCAGCAAGGCGAGCAGCTGGTAGAGTGGCTTCATGATCGTGTGTGTGAATGGATGAGCTAAGTTAAAAGCCGCAAGATATGTGCCTAACACACTTCGCACATCGTTAACCAGCCGTTAGGAAAAAATAAGCGGTTATACGAATTATAAAAAAGAAAACGGGAGCAAACCGCTCCCGTTATTGTACAGCAGTTCCGTGTACGCTTATTCTTTGATCACCTTTTTCGTTAAAAGCGTCCTTCCATCATTTAACCGGATAAAATATGTTCCGGCCGGCAGCTCGCCTGTCGATAACCTGCAATGCGGTGATGCTGCTTTGAGCGAGATCACCGTTTCGCCCAGCAGGTTCACCAGCTGCACTTCGGTGCCCGGCAGCAAGCCTGCAATATCGATCGAGCCGCTGAACGGATTCGGATAGGCATCGACAGGAGAACGTGCGCTCGAGATGCCCGGCGCATTCGTGCAAAGATCCACCGTTACCTGCGACGTATCCGAAGCCGTGCAGCCGTTCGCATCGGTGTACGTGTAAACAATATCATGCGTTCCTGTTCCCGCCGCGGCCGGGTCGAAGCTGTTGCCCGTCACCGCGGTTCCTGAATAAGTTCCTCCCGCCGGCGAGCCGACGCTGAGCGTGACCGGGGTCCAATTGACGCAGGCTGTCGTTTGTGATTCGACATAGGAAACAAGCGGCAGGGAATTAACGATCACGTTCACCGTGTCGCTGGCGGAGCAGCCGTTGGTGTCTGTCCCGGTAACGATGTAGGCGCCTCCGCAGCCTGCGATCAAGCTGATGCATGGATTCTGCTGCGCGCTGCTGAAGCCGCAGGGCCCGCTCCAGGCATAAGCCGATCCGCCGGAGGCGGCGAGGCATTCGCTTTCGCCTTCGCAGGCCGCTCCGGCGCCGCTTGCGGCAATGAGCGGCAGCGCGTGCACCGTTACCGTTGCCGTACCGGTTTGCGCGCAGCTGTTCGCATCGGTTACCGTGACGGTGTAGGTGGTAGTTGCGCTTGGGCACACGTTGGGGCTTGCGCCGGTCATGCCGCCGGGCATCCATGAATACGTATATCCGGGCGTGCCGCCTGTCGCGCTGATGTTAAGATCGGTGCAGGACCCGATGCAAAAAGCTGGGCTGGTCGCGGAAGCATTAGCCGTTATCGCGGCGGGTTCTGTAATGGTAACGACCGATGTAACAACAGAGCTGTTGGCGTCGGTCACGGCGACGGTATACGTTCCCGCGCAGAGGGCGCTGACCGATGCGGTGGTTTGTCCGCCGGGCGACCAGAGATACGTATAAGGGCTTTGCCCGCCCGCGGCCGTCACGCTTGCCGTTCCCGTGCATTGGCCGTTGCAGAGCGGATCGGTATGCGTGGTCGACGCGGAAAGTATGATCGTAGAGCAATTGGAAGTGACCACGGTCGTCAGTGGAATTTCGATAAAGCCGCTTGAGATCAGCGATGTCGAGCCGACGGGTGCAGGCGTGTAATTGCCGCTCGACACGCTGGCCGTTGCATCCGTAACGTTTACGGTCGCGATCCCGCAGGAGGAGACCAGGTCGGCAGTGATCTTTTTAAGGTGACGCTCCACGCCTACCACGAAGCTTCCGTCGGAAACCGGTCTTATCGTGGCCTTCAGCGTGGCGTTGAACGAGCTCGGGTACGTGAAATGCGTCAGCTCACGCGAGGCGATGATGCCGCCGGCCGCATTGGTCTTTACAATGACGGCCGGGTACGCGGCATCTGCGCATTTCAAAAGAAAAAGCAATTCGCCGGATGCGTTTTCCACGACCGAATGCGCGACCGGTGTGGTGGAGAAAGAATAATTATGACGCCAGAGCACGTTGCCGTTAAGATCGATTTTCGTCGACCGGGCCGTCGCCTCGTAGCCGGAGATCACCACGTTGCCATCGGAAGCCAGGCAGGCGTCCATGAAATCGCCGTTGCTGGAATACCGTTTCGCCCACACGATCGTCCCGGCATTGTCGAAGCGCATGGCCATCTCGTACGAAGAGGAAGAAGAGAGCGACACTCTTCCCACGACCAGGAAATCGCCGTTGGGCAAGGGAAGCAGGTTGTGCATTTGCGATCCGCTGGTATTGATGATGTAAAATTGCTTATGCCACAGGATGGTTCCGTTCTTGTCGATCCTGCAGAAGCCCGGCAGGTAAGTGGTATTGGTGGCGCCGTAAGAAACGATGTAGGACGAATCGGCCAGCTGGTAAACATCGTGGAAGCCGTTGCCGTACCCGATGTCGTACTTGTATTGCCATTGCGTTACGCCGGCGGCATCGGTCTTGACGAAAAAAGCGTGTGCATTGAGCCGCATGCCCACGAAGGCATACCCGCCGTCCGAAGTTTGAATCACGGCCTTGCCGTACTCATCCTCCGAGCCGTTGCCGTAGGTTTTGATCCATTGCGTGTTTCCTGCCGCATCCGTTTTCAGCAGGCACATGTCTTCCGAGCCCATGGCATTGGATGTGGCCGCAACGATGATACCCCCGTCGTTCGCCTCGATGGCGGTGGCGATCTGGTGAATATTGGTGTATGTATTGTCAAAGAGCACCTGCGCTTCGGCAACTGCGGCGGCGAACACGAGGGCAAAAAGGAAAGCGTATTTTTTCGGCATAACGTCAATAATTTTTAAAGTTCAGGTCAACGAAAGTGTCCCTAATTTTAATGCGGGTCAAATCGTTTTCGCGGGCCGTTTTTGGTTTTAGAACCGGCGGCCTTCGGGGAAAAAAGCACCTGTTCTCATTGGGAAACGGCAGTAAAATCAAACCTTGGAAAAATAGGAATCCGATATGACGCACGAGGATCACACGTTCGGGCTGGTAAAATCGCTCAGCATGAACGAGAAGCGCTACTTCCGCGTTTCAGCCACCGCCACGGGGAAAGACAAAAACTACCTGAAGGTTTTCGACGCGCTCGACAAGATGAAAGCGTATGATCCGGAAAAGCTGCGCAGGACGCTGAAAGGCATCAACCTGTCGTATGAAAAAAATTACCTTCAGAAGCAGCTGCTGAAAACGCTTCGCGGTTTTTATTCGGATATCAATTCGGTGACGGAGCTGCAGGGCATCCTGCATTCGCTGGAAATACTTTACCGGAGACGATTGATCAGCCAGTGCCAGAAGCTGGTCGACAAAGGAATAGAGCTCTGCAGGCGCTTCGAGCAATGGCATTATCACCTGGAGCTGCTCGACTGGCAGCGCCGCTTGTACGCGCGAACAGGGAATTACCGGGTGCTGACGGAGTACGCAAAAGAAAACCTGCGTCAAAAGCAGGAGCTGCTGAAGACGATCCATGCGTTTTCAATCGAGCAGGAAAAGCTCATCTTTGTCACTTCCGTGCTGCAGCAGAAAAGTCATTACCTGAGCGCGCCGGAAAGAAAACGTTTCGGGCAGCTCAGGCGCAGCTACAGGCAGAATACCCGGAAGCATGCTGCTTTTCGCATTGCCGAGATCGCGTACGGCGCGCAGTATTTTATCCATCATTATCTCGGGGATATGCAGCAGGCTTATGCCTGGAACAAGGCGGCGCTTGAGCTGTACGACGCGCATCCGCAATATATTTTCGACCAGCCCTTCAAGTATTTTGTCACCTGCTTCAACCTGGTCACACGCTGCATTCATTTCGGTAAGCACGAGGAAGCGCTGGAACACCTGAAGGAGATCGAAAAGCGTCTCTCGGGGCTTTCGGCGTTCGATCGGAAGGAGGTCAGCGAGGAATTTTACAGCGGCCTGATCGGCTGGAAGGCGAGGATCTATTTTAAAATGCGGCAGCCTGCGGAAGCGCTCAAGGCGGCAAAAGAATTTGAGCGCCAGGTCAATTTCAGGCAGATCAGGCAGAATCAGCGCTCGCATGTCGATTACAGTCTCGCACGCATCTATTTCACCAGTGGAATGCACCGGGAGAGCCTGAAGTACGTGAACAAGCAAATCCGCGAAGGAGCGAAAGGCTTAAAGCTGGAATACCTGTTGTTCGCCTTCCTGCTGCGCCTTTGCATCTACGTGGAGCAGGATGCGCAGGTGCTGATCATGCCGACGGTAAGCGCTTTGGAGCGTTTTCTGAACAAGAACCGGGTGAAGGATGCGTTTGCGGACGAATTCACGGCATTTATCAAAAAATATGTCGGCGCAGGCGATGACAAAGCTCAAAGAGCGCTTGTCGCTAAAAATTTCAGCAAGCTGAAAAAACTAGTGAGCGCAAATACGGAACAGTACGAAGTGATCCTGCGCTGGTTGAAAACGAAAATGTAAAACCGGTTTGAAACATTGAGGCAAGAGGCGTTAAAGCGAACGCAGGCATTACCGGCTTTTCTTTACTTTTAATTTGTGCCGCTTCGCCCCGGTTGCAAAATAGAAGAGAATAAATTTTCCATCGGCAAAATCATGAGATCTTTTCAGCACGTCATTTTGATCGCAGCACTGTGCATCGTGCTGCCGGTGCAGCAAGCTTTCGCCAACACCGGCCCCTGCGACTCCGTGAGCATCGTCAGGCTCGGGGGAATGCCGGGCACTTATTCGCCCGACAGCGCATTGTACCTGATCAACAAGCGCGATAAAAAAGGCGTTTACCAGATCTACGTCGGCAAACGGAATGATTCCGCCATGCAGTGCATTTCCCTCGAAGGGCCGAAAGGCAAGCGCCGCAGCTGGGCGAAGCGGAATAAAATGCAGGTGCAGTGGCACGCTTCCGGGAAGTTCATCATCTGCGCCGTGGAATGGGATGACTACCCCGAATTGAATTACACGCCGTACCGCACGCGTCTCGGCATTTTGCAGTGCGGGATATGGATGGACATCTACGCGGTAACACCGGATGGAAAGCGCTGGCATGAGCTTGTAAAAACGGAGCGCGGCTTTACCGGGCCGGCCTTCATCACGGACGGCTCCAGGTGCGCCTGGGCGGAAGCCAGAGACACCGGCGACCTCCGTAAAGACAAGTTCGGCATCTGGCGCCTGAAGCTGGCGGAATTTAAAATTACGGACGGCGTTCCTTCTATCGCCGCGATCAAAGACATCACGCCGGCCGGCACGAACTGGGTGGAGCCGGGAAATTTTTCACCCGACGGCATATCGCTGCTGATCACTGCCGATCAAGGCCTGAGCGATGCGAGGGGACAGGATCAGTATATTTTGAATACGAAAACCGGCGAGATAAAAAATCTCACCAACACGCCGAACGTCTGGGACGAGCACGGGATCTTTTCCGCCGACGGCTCGAAGATCGTCTGGATGAGCTCTTATCCTTACCGCAGCGATCCCAATTCGTACCGCATCATCGGGATCAAAACGGAATTTATGATCATGAATGCAGACGGCACGGGCCAGAAACAGCTCACGCATTTTTGTGAAAAAGGCTACCCCGAATACGGCAGCGGCATCGCGGCTGTGGGCGTATGGGAGCCGGACGGGCGATCGATCTTCTGCACGACGCTGCTGTTCCCGTATTACAATTTTTTCATGATCAAATTCAACGGGCCGTGCGGGAGTAAAGGGAGCGAGTGAAGACGAAATGTTGATTTATCGAGGGACATACTTTCTATGAGGTTTTCTGTAAGGGAAAAGGCTGCAACTATGCATCCTGCAGTAATTGCGCGGGTATGACCATTTCCCTTGGAGGTACTGCTTATATCTCAGATTTTTCCACAATTTTCTCGATGATTTCGGCACCAATTCCTCGGAGGAAAAAATGAAGGCGAACTAAATATCTAGTATTAAGTTCTAGATTTAAGCTAGTAGAAGATTTGATAGCAGAAAATTGCTGTTGTAAATCGCTGACACGCACAAATAATTTACCTTTAAGATGCCTTACGATTATAGCTTCGAATATTTGGGGTTTATTAGTTTCTTCATCTAGCCAAACCTCCGATAAATCTGGATTTTGATAATGATAGCTCGACCTAATTTGGTTTAGATGGGATGCAATATTCTGGAAATTTCTATTATATGCTTCTGCAACATAACTGTAGAAGTTATACCTGACTTTTTCTTTAGATTTTAACGTGGTATTATCTGAAACCAGTTTGAAGTATTTTAATCTATTTGAAATCAGATGTAGCTTCCTTCCATAGTACTTGAAAAGTAGCCTAGCAACATCGTAATTATAGGAGTAGCTTTCCAACTCAGGAATTAAATCTTCCGCTTCGACACGATTATTAAAGACTTGGATCAGATAATTATATTTTAAAACTAAAGCATGAGCCCTTGTGGATTCGTCCCCATAAAGTTCGTCAACATATTCGGGCATTGTTTTAAGACCGTCAATTTTTGTCGTTCGAAACTCCAAATAATATTCTGAACGGAGTCTAATAATTCGTTCGAAATCCTCTGTGACACTTCGGTCAGCCAAATCAAATAGTTCTTGAACTTGTATGTGTTGCTTAATCAAGTCCTCGCTGCTTCCTGGTAATTTTTTAATACACCATAATTCCATTCTGAGGAAATCAAAATAACTAAAAGAGCTGAATGGATCTTCGATTCTTTTAATTTCGAAAAGCTCTCTTGCCTCATCAATATGATATTGGCAGCTAATTATATTATTAATAGAACGATAATGCTTTGCGAGTTCGAAGTGAATAACTCCTCGCCGATGAATTAAATAATGATTTCTTTGTTCTAATTCAGAAGTGCCTGCCAATACAAGTCTTTGTAAGGCGCGTTTCAAAGCCGAGACGCTGTCTCTGTGTTGAAGATTAATCGCATAGTGCAAGTTAAAGTGTGGACTAATTTCAAAATTATCTGAAGCAAAATCATAAAGTTTATTAATTCGCCCTTGGTTCATTGACTCGGTATCGGCTAAGGCTTTAAATAAATCAATAAGAAGTTGCGCATTAAAATGTGAATCATGAAGATGTGAGATTAATTTCCTAATCCTCTCAAACAGTTTGTCCTCTGAACTTAATGCTGCGGTAATTAATTTTTGAGAAATAATGGGATGACGAGTTCGAAAAAACAGATCAGGCTCACTGCCATAAGAAGCCACAACTTCTTGGATTAAAATTCCTTTGCAATCATATTCTAGAATTTCATTTTTGAAATGCTCCCAGTCTTTACTTATGATTTTCATCAGAAGTGCCCCAGGCATTAGCATTTTAAATTGATATAAAATCGATGTGTAAAGAAAGGCTTCTTGAGCTTTTTGACTCAATTGACGAAGAGCAGTAAATAAAAGCTCGTTAAGTTGATTTCCTGCAATTAACGAAATCAATGAAATAAAAGTGTCCCCATCATACTCAGTAAGAATTTTCCGAATTATCTTTTCTTTTTCCCCAGCATCTCTGTAGGAGATTAATCCTGTTTTCGCAATTTTCTCAACTAAATCTAGCGCTTCAGTTTCTCGAAACTTTAAACTAAGTTCATACTCATGGCAATTTTTATGCTTTGCTCGTGCAAAGTGCCTTTGCAGAATATTTGATCTGATTGATGATATTATTACAATATTAAAATCTGAAAATTGTTCGATACTTAGGCTATTTCGTAAGGCCATTACATCTTTAAAAGCGCTGTCTACTTCTAATTCATTGCAGAGTAGAAGTATATTTCTAGACGAACTCAGTCGGAACAGTTCTCCCAAATCAGAGGGGGAGAGCTTATCCGGCTCTGTTATTTCATAGGAAAGAACGTCAATATCGGCGTGCAACAAATGAAATATAACTCTATAAGTGAAAGTTGATTTACCAATCCCAAAGTCGCCCTTCAAGAATAGAACCGGAATAAATTTTTCACCACTTTGCGATAATAGCCCTTTTACAACTTCTGCCGCCTTAAGCACATCAATAGAGTTATATGCGTCATAGTTTCTTCTAACAACATCGTAAGTGGGTTGAGTCCCTTTATAGAACTCGAGTGGAGGAATGCTTTGAATAAAAGCATTGTCCGAAAGCTGCGAAATCGAATTGCCTAAATTCAGCTTCAACTTTGTAGGAATAATAATATTCTCATTTGTTTTAGTTGTGAATGTTATGCCTTTTCTTTTGACTACCACAGCAGCTTTGAATTCTTCCCAAGTTGAATACAGCTTAAAGAACTCTTCACTGGTAATTTTTATAATACAAACACGTTGTTCTGTGAAATATGGCAGTCGATGCTCATTGACAAATGGATCAAGGCTAATAATCCACTTTTTATTTCTATAATTAAACGAATCAAACCGCATCAAGAGGTCTTTGGAAAGGCCATCAGAAAATGAAAAGCCTATTGATAGGAACTGAATATTGGGGGAAAGATTTTCCAGCGAATTGAAAATGAGTCGATAGTATTTTCGTGATTTCTCAAAGTCTTCGCTTGAATACACAAGCGGATAACGTCTTTTATCACTTATACAACCATTAAGTTTTACATACCTTATATCTGTAGGGGAATGGTGTCCGTGATATTCCTCCTTGCTCCTAACCGGAATAATTTTGTAATTAGATTTTCCACTAGCTAAGAATTCATCAAAAGCCTTTTCGATTAGAAGATCTTGATTTGTTGTGATTATTTCGCGCCACGGAATACAGGAAATTTTCCTTTGAATATCATTGGTACTTAACTTTGCTAACAGTTTAACTACATAATTGTCAAAGTCATCCCGATTAAAGGTCGGAAGTGACTTTAGAATGTCCATAAATTCGATAAGATTCTTGGTGCCTAAATCAATGCTTAGGCTCTCTTGGTAATACTCTATAATTTCTCCGCTTAAAAACTTTTTTTCTCCAACCGATGCGCCAGCACCGAGAAATAACACCGTGTTTCCCGTATAAATTTTAGGAAACACATTAGTTTCTAAAAAATCAATAGTCTTGTCATCAATATTAAGTATATGTTCCATGGGGATATTTTTCCTAAATATATAGATAACTATAATAGAAACAAGGTGGTTAGCATACAGCTTTAATTTCTGTCGGGGGCCCTGAGTATAAACCAAATACTTTCATGGTGGATGTACCAAGATTCAAGAAGCATGAAGATATATTTAGACGTGAACTGACGTCAGCCGGACGCGGCTCCTTTTGCAGTTTCCGGCAGGCATCTCTTTTGCAGTGTACGAAGAGAGAATCCAATCCAGGCGATCTGCCGAAAGGAGAATGTGTGGCTAAAACGTGCTTCATGAAGAACATCATCGTGCTTGCCGGACTGCTTATCGTCCTCGTCTCGCGCGCACAGCCGGTCGAGTTCAGGTTCGGGCCGCGCTTCGCCGGTGGCGGTGCTGCTTTTTTCGGGCCTGCCGGATCATTCGATCCCGGCAGGGCGTTCGACGCAGGCCTCCTGGCACGTTGGAGATTTTCGAATAATTCCCTGATCGAGTTCGCGCCTACCGTTGGGATGAAGAGCGGCGCCATACACCAGGAAGAGCATGCCGCAAACAGCGCCGGCAGGCGGATCGCAATTCCGTATAAGGACATCTATCATGTTTATTCGGTCGAATTCCCGGTCGCTCTCGGCTACTCGCACGATCTCGGGAAGTGGCGCGCGTTCGCCCTTGCGGGAGGCGGCATCGGTTTCCCGATGGGGGGCACGCATACCAAGCGTTATGTGGATCCGGCGTACAATGCCGCGAACGGCTATGCTGCCCACCCGGTGCAGGAGCTCGTGCAGGATTACTGGCATATGATCGCCGATCTTGGCATTGAGCACCCGGTCGGCAGGGGGATCGTCGGCATCGACGTGCGCTTCGTGCAGACAGGCGCGATCGCCGGCATTGAAGGAGCAAAGTTCACGGCGCGAGCGGTGACGCTGGGGCTATCGTGGAAGGTGGATTGAATTTTGGACAGGCCTCCCTTATGCCCACTTGTCACTCGTCAGTACATCGAAGAATGGGAAACCGCTGTTGATGAGGTTGGCGTAAGCGGGGAAGAGCTGCGCATCCAATGAACATCGTGGGCAAGTCCGCCTCAGTTGTGCAAATATCTCAACAAGTTGTATAAGGCTATTAGCGCATTAATCAGTTAAGGGAATGAAAGAGTTATAAATAAAAGAGCCGCTGAAGAGCGGCTCTTTTTTGTAGCCCTGGCCGGGCAGATACCGAACTTTTTGGTCGCGGATTTAGCTCAATCACTTAGCGAACGGTGCTTTTGGAACTACGGAAGCGGCAAAACAAAAGTTCTGAACCGGGTGAATAGGAGTCAAGAACCTACTGACCGGTGAGCCTATTTTCGATCTCTCTTCAGTGGTAATACCTGCAGCTCCCAAAAATAATTGCTCTGAACTTGTGCAATCAAATGATTGCGCGTATACTTGCAACCAAGTGATTGCATAAAGTTAGTTTCGATGGAAACAAGAAGAGATGTTTTTCAGGCAATAGCGGATCCGACAAGAAGGGCCATATTGGTTTTGCTTGCTGCACAGGCGATGACGCCAAACGCCGTTGCAGAACATTTTGATTCGAGCCGGCAGGCAGTATCCAATCACATTAAAATACTTGCTGAATGTGAATTGGTAAAACAAGAACAAAGGGGGAGGGAAATTTATTATCACATCAACGCAAAAAAAATAGGCGAGATCGATAAATGGGTTGAGCAATTCAGAAAGGTCCTGGAAACTCAATTCAACCAATTAGACAAGGTATTATCAACACTTAAAAAACAAAAAAAATGAACGACGATTTGCTATTCGATTTTACCGTTGACAAAGCAGCAAAAACGGTATACATAACAAGGGAATTTGACGCTGATCTTTCGTTGGTATGGGACGCCTTTACCAAACCCGAGCTCCTGGACCAATGGGTCGCACCTAAACCATTTGTATCCAAAACAAAATCAATGGATTTCAAAGTGGGCGGACAACGATTGTATGCGATGATAAGCCCCGAAGGACATGAGCGTTGGGCGATTCAGAAATTCACTTCCATAACTCCGAAAACCAACTTCAAAGTGTTTAATACGTTCGTGGACAAGGACGGAAATCCCGAGTTAACCGGTTCTGATTGGGATTATACATTCAGCGAAGAAAACGGAAAGACAACGGTCAAAATCAGGATTTACAACGAATCGCTCGAACGCATGGAGAGATTGATTGCAACAGGTTTTACAGAAGGATTCAAAATGTCGTTGGACAACCTGGAAAACGTGTTAATGACTTTGTCGAAGCAATAGAGGAACGGGAGATTCTGAATAATGCCTGGAATAAAAACGAAAACGTTTAACAGTCTGGTTTTTATAAGGGATCACCAATGAAGTTCGAAGGAGCTCTGCTAAAAAAAGAGGGACAGTCAGATGCAGAATCTGAACTGTCCCTTTCAGTAGCCTCGACAGGAATCGAACCTGTATCAAAAGTTTAGGAAACTTCTATTCTATCCATTGAACTACGAGGCCCTCGTATTCCCGCTGCAAAATTAACGATTTCGCGCAGGTGGCGATGTGTGGAGGGCATGCATGGATCGCCTGTTTAGATCGAAATGCTATCTTGCCGCGCAAACATTTGCCACAAGATGACGCGCCGTCCCGCCGCTTTCGTTTTTGCATTTCTCGCCATCCTGTTTTCTCATGCTGCTTCTGCACAAGACTGGAAGACGGACAGCCTCAGGAAGTTGATCCGCACCTTGCCGGAAGACACGCACAAGATCTACGTCTACAACCAGTACGCGATCCTGCAGCAAGCGCTCAACCTCGACAGCGCGGGTTACTATTACCTGAAGGCGGAGGCCATCAGCAGGAAGCACGGCAACGTGAACGGCCTGATCGATTTTGCTTCGAATTACAGCGTAGTGCTGAACCTGCAGGGCCGGTTCGAGGAATCGTTTAAAATACTCAAGGAAGGGCTCGCGCTGAGCCGCAGGCACGAGCGCAAGCTCGATGAAGCCAAAATGGTGGTCAACGTCGGCAACGTGTTCAGCTACCTGGGCCGTTACGATTCGGCGCTCACCTGGTACCTCGACGCGGCGGCCCTGATGGACCAGCTCAAGGAAAAACCGAATCTCAACATCCTGTACCTGAACATCGGTACGATGTTCGAAGAGCTGGAGCAGTACGAGCAGGCGATGACCTACGCGGACAAAGCGATCCGCCTCAGCGAGGAGGCCGGCGATACCATGGCCCTGGCCGCCGCGCTGATCAATTCCGCCACGGCGCTGACCTCCCTGAAGCGCTACGGCGAAGCGATGCGGCGCCTGGAACGTGCGCTGCCGATGACCCGGCAGCAAGACTTCGAGGTGATCGCTTACTATACGATCGGGGAAATTCACGTGGCGCAAGGCCGCCGGCGCGAAGCCGTCGAGGCCTTCGACCGGGCGCTGAAGCTGGCGCAGGACATGAAGTACGACGGCGGCATGGCCCTGGCTTTTTACGGGCTCGCGCTGGCTAATTTTAAAGACGGCGATCATGCCGCAGCGGACCGTTACGCGATGGAAGGCATAGAGCTTTGGAAGAACAGCGACGCGTTCTTCGACCTGCGCCAGCAATACAAACTGCTGGCCGACATCAAAGCGCAGCTGAAGCAATATCCCGCCGCGTACGAATATTTATCGGAATACGCGCGGCTCAACGATTCGCTGGTGCTCGCGGGCGTGCACAACAAAGTGCAGGAGCTCGAAAAAAAATACCAGGTCGCGCAAAAAGATAAAACACTTGCCGAGCAGCAGCTGCAGCTCGAGCTGGGTGAAAAAGCCGATCGCCGGAAAAATACCTGGCTGATGCTGACGGGCCTGGTCATCGTCGCGCTGGGCGTCATTCTCCTGCTGCTTCGGCGCAACTTTCGTCACCGCCAGAAATTGCAGCGCGAAAAAATGGAGGCCCTGGAACGACAGCAGGAGCTCGTGCGCCTGAAAGCTTTGCTGGAAGGACAGCAGGAAGAGCGAAGGCGGATCGCGGGAGAAATGCACGACGAGATCGGGCCGGGACTGACCACGATCCAGTACCTGGGCAACGCGCTCACGGATGCGGCGGAGAAAAAAAAGATACAGGCCACAGCCGCGCAGTTGGTGACTCAAATGAGCGAGATCATCTGGGCGATGAGCGCCGAGCAGGATACGCTCGAAGCGCTGGTGGCTTACCTGCGCTACCATGCGGGCGAGCAGCTGCAGACGGCGGGCATCGATTACGTTTTCGATATCCCGGAGGAGATCCCCGAATCGTCCATCGCTCCTGCGCAGCGGCGCGCGATCTACCTGGTCGTCAAAGAGGCGGTGCACAACATCGTCAAGCACTCCGGCGCGACGGAAGCGCGGATCAGGATGGAGTTCGGCGACGGCATTCGCATCAGCATCCGCGATAACGGCCGCGGGATGGACGAAGCGCAGTCGCGCACGTTCGGCAACGGCCTGAGGAACATGGAGCAGCGCATGCGCGAAGCCGGCGGCGAATGGCGCATCGTGCAGAAATCGCCGCTCACGATCGAGCTGTTCCTGCCGAAGATGCATTTCCATAACAAAGGTTAGTAGCCTGCTGCTGCAGATTCATCTTACTTTTACCCGATGACTCCCATCACCGTTTGTGTCGTGGAAGATCTGCCGGAGGTCCGCGCGGGGCTCGAGACGATCATTCGTTCGTCCGGCGATTTCGCATTGCTCGGCGGGTTCGGGGACGCGGAAAGCGCAGTCGCGTCGCTGCCGCAGCTGAAGCCCGATCTCGTGGTCATGGACATCAACCTGCCCGGGAAGAACGGCATCGAATGCATCCGCGCCGTCGCCCCGCAATGTCCCGGCACGCAATTCATGATGTTCACCATCTACGAGAACAGCGAGCAGGTCTTCGACGCGCTCAGCGCCGGCGCCACCGGCTACGTGCTCAAGAATACGCCGCCGGAAAAAATCCTGGAAGCCCTGACAGAGCTGCACGCCGGCGGCTCGCCGATGAGCGCGCACATCGCGCGGAAAGTGGTAGCTTCCTTCAGGCCGTCCGGGCAGCAGCAGCACCTCGACCTGCTCACGCCCCGCGAGCAGGAAACGCTTCACCTGCTCTCGAAAGGATTTTTATACAAAGAGATCGCCGGGCGGCTGTCGATCAGCACCGGCACCGTGCGCCAGTACATTCACAGCATCTACACGAAGCTGCACGTTCAGAACCGCACTGAAGCGCTGAACAAGGTGTTCGGAAAAAAGTAAAACCCGGCTACTAACTTTTGTTGGATTGCCCCGGTTTATACCGCGTGATAAGTTTGCATCGACCAATCCTCAAACTCATCACGCTATGAAAAAACTTTTCTTTTTCCTGTCCCTGGCATTGCTGTCCACGAACCTGCGCGCGCAGCAGGATATGGAAGGCTGCAAAGATCACCCGCTGCTGACCAGGCTGCCCGATTTTTACATCGAATCCTGCCTGAGCAATTACAATTCCGCCGAGGTGCCCACCGGCAACAACCAGTTCACGCCGCACGAAGGCACCGTGACGAGGATCAAGTACGTGACGAACCAGGATGACGAGGCGAAAATGAAGAGCATCCTGCAGGTCATCCGCAATTACGAAAATGCCATCATCGGCAAGGGCGGAAAAAAAGTATTCTCGAACAACGAGTTTGGAACGTTCCGCATGATGCAGGACGGGAAAGAGACCTTGATCTCCGCCTGGAGCTTTTACTTGCCGCAGGGCGGCGGCGTCGGTTCTTTCGAGCTGCTGATCGTCGAGAAAGAAGCGATGAAGCAGGAAGTGGAGGCCAATGCGCTGTTCAAAGAGCTGAACGAAAAAGGCTCGGTCGCGCTGTACATCAATTTCGATACGGGCAAATCGACCATCAAATCCGAGTCGCAGTCCATTATCGATGAGATCGTGAAAATGATGAAGAGCAACCCCGGCCTGAAAGTGAGCATCGAAGGCCATACCGATAACGTCGGCTCCGCCTCGTCCAACCAGAAGCTTTCGGAAGAGCGTGCGGCAGCGGTGGTGAAGGCGCTGACGGCGAAAGGGATCGATAAATCGAGGCTGGCCTCGAAAGGCTGGGGACAAACCAAGCCCGTGGCGGATAATTCTTCTTCGGACGGAAAAGCGAAGAACCGCCGCGTGGAGATCGTAAAGCTTTAAACGCAACACCGAACCAGCTATGAAAAAAACGATCGGTATCCTGCTGCTGACACTGCTTGCAGCCGGCGCCTGCGCCCAGAAAAGCTTCCTTCCCGGCAACGCGGAATACATCCGCCATACGCCTTCTTCGATCACCGACATGTTCGTGCTGCTGGAGCAGCGGGGCGTGGTGCCTTATAAAGGCGGCCACAATTGCGACGACGGCGACGGCTACTTCGTGCTCACGGACGAGAGCGGGAAACGTTACGGCGAGACGCGCTGGATGGACGTGCACGTGAAGATCAATTCCTATAAAACGGCAGGCAAGCTCATGTTCGACCAGACCATGCAGTACTACCCGCCGTCGCAGGAGCTGAGCAGGATCGAATCCTCCTGGAGAAGCGAGCAGGCGCCGCCCACCGTTAAGCGCGATATCACAACCTTCGACGTTACGGATGGGAAAATGCTGATGGTTAAAGATGTTCACACCTGCACGGACGAAGACCGGTATAAAGGATATACGTTCACCTCTTTCACATCGTATGCCGTTTTCGGCTCGACCATCGTCTGGATCGAGAGCCACTATTTACATGGAGATGTCAGCCTGGCCACCAAGCTCCACCACGACATCATCGAGAAAATAAAAAGTACAGGCGTCGAGTGATTTGGAGTTAGCCGAAAGAACAGCCGCTGCCGTGCAGGATCGTTCCTGCGCGACAGCGGCTGTTTGACGTATAGCTCGCTGAGCTTATTCGCCGGTGAGGTAAATATTTTTCGTCGTGCGCTGTTCGCCCTGCGTGACGACGAGCAGGTAAGTACCGCGTTTCAACCGGGATACATCCCGCGTCGCGCTTCCCGAAAAAGTGAACGCATCGCACTTTCGCCCGCGCGCATCGTAAAGCACGGCTTCCGCAGCTGAAATTCCCGGCACGCTCACCGTGAAAGACGATCGCGCGGGATTCGGGAAAACAGTGACCAGGTTTCCTGCTTCTGCCGCAGCGATGCCGGTGACCAGCGAATGGCAAGTCGTGTACGTTTGATTCTGATAACGCGCCTGCGCAGGAAGCGTACCCGTATTGTACGCATAAGGAACGCCGATGCCCGGCCAGCCGGAAAGATAAGACGGAGGTGAAACGGCAAACAGCGAATTCTCCGGCAAGCTGTTCGTTCCTGCCGGCGTGACCGTTCCCTGCACCGTGTTGCCATGCTCGAAATGCCCGCTGCCGGCGAGCGCGTAATTGCCCATGAATGTATTCGTGCTCGTCACTTCGTTGCCCGCGAAATTCTGCTGATCGCTGGCCGGGTTGTTGCTCATCACGATGCCGTACAGCTGCGCGCGGTTGCGGAAGAACGTGTTGAACGGCCCGTTGATGCCGTGCGAAGCGTCGATGATGAGGTTCTGCACGATGTTGCCTTCGAAGAGATTCGCGAACGGGTAATTGCCGTGCAGCACGATGTCGCCCGCCGAGTTGTTCGGAAAGGAAGTCCAAAACGGATCGATCGAATAATTGTACGCGAGCACGTTGCCGTTCGCGCCGGCCTGCAGCAGCATGGAGTGGCGCAGGTGGCGGAAGATGTTGTTCTCCACCAGGCACTCGCCGCTCGTGTACTGCAGCACCATGCCGTAGCCTTGCCCGCCGCCGCCGTAAGCGAACGCGTCATGGAAATAGCTGCCTTCGATGTGCATGTTCGAGCTGTACGAAGCGGAGACATGCGCGAAGTTGCACATGCTGCTTTCCACGCCGCTCACGCGGCAGTTCACCGCGTACGTGAAGCTGATGTTCGTCGTCTGCGCGCTGGTGGCGTCGAGGCGCTCGATCTTCAGGCATTCGACGCCGCAATTTCTTTTCGGCAGCATTTTCCGGAAGCGCGGAGAATCGCCGAGCAAATAATCTTTTCGCAGCGGGCTCTCGAGCGTGAGCTGGTTGCCGTTCACGGCTTTCACGCGGAGAATTTGCCCCACGCTTTTATACGCCCAGCTGGACGCGAGAAGCGCGCTGTCGTCCTGGAAAAAGCGCAGCACGTCGCCGGGCAGCACGTTGCTGTTCGCCGCCGTGGTAATGATCGTATCGCCTTTGAACGCGTCCTGCGCCAGCGCCCATTCCGCCACCTGCACGCCGCCGCTGATCGTGACCAGGTCGCTGGCCGCGCCGCCGAGATCGAATCGCAGCACGCTCTGATCCGAGCCTTGCCCGCGCAGCACCACGCTGTCGGGAAGATTGACGGAAGAAAGAAAAAGATAGCTGCCCTGCGGGAAAAAGACGACACCGCCGCTCGCGCCGAGCTGTGCGATCGCCTGCTGCAGCGCCGCGTCGTTCGGTGTTTGCCCGTCGCCGGTTCCGCCGGCCGTGGTGATGTCTACGATCGCGGGCGAAGGATTGAGCGGCGCGTAAAGCCCTGCGGCTGACCAATTCACCGTGCGCGAAGCAGGAATGGTTTGCGAAAAAGCGCCGGACGAAAAGCAAAGCGCAAGCAGAAAAACGAAAAACGAATGAGGCATGTCTTGATCTGGGATAAAAGGCTCAGGCAATTTACGTGCCGCCGCAGCGATTGTTTCAGCAGAAACGCGATCAAACTTACATCTCCGGCCAGTGAGGAATGCTCCGGTTTTTTCGATGATTGAACTCGCCGGCCTGCACGCAGCTGAAGTGAACGACCACGCAGCTTGCGAACAGGTGAAATAGCGAGCTCTCCTTCGATGGCGTCTAGGCTGACGAGCATGCGTCCGGCGTATTTACATTTCCGAAAAAACTAAAATCAAATGAATTCCGGGCGGCGCTTCTTCTGCGCTTTTTGCTAATATTGTTTTCATGAGCCGCGAACCAGAAGAACATCCGATCATTCTTATGCTCGAGGGCGATGAGGACGATCGTTTTATCACGAGCAATTTTTTCGAAGAAGCGAATTACCCGGTGCGGCTGGAATTCGTGCACAGCAGCGCGGAGCTGCAGCAGTATCTTTCCGCCTGCGAAAAATTTCCCGCGCTGATCCTGCTCAGCCAGCAGGCCGGCCCGAAAAGCGTGACGGAGATCCTCAGGCAGATCAAATCCGATCCCGCGCACCGGCACATTCCCGCCGTGGTGCTCGGCGGCGTGCTGGATCCCGGGATGGTGAAGGAATATTACGCCTGCGGCGCGAGCTCCTTCATCGAGAAGCCCGCCGGCACGGTAGCCACGCGCGCCAAGATCGAAAGCTTTTTCCGCTATTGGTTCGAGACGGTGGAGCTGGTTTAATTCAGCCCTTCCACCAGCAGCATCTCCGCCGTGGCCGAGCGTTCGCGGATCGCGCGCGCAGGCGCGTACTCGGGCGATGACCACCATTCTTTCGCGCGCTGCGCCGAAGGGAATTCCAATACTACGATGCGCTTCGGCCTGCGGTCGCCTTCCAATTGCTCCGCCGCGCCGCCGCGCGCAAGATAGCGCCCGTTGTACAGCGCGATGGTAGCCGGGGCGATGCGGATGTATTCCTGGTAAAGCTCGGGATCGCTGATGTGGATGTCGACGACGATGTAGGCAGGCATGAATAGGCGTGTTGATTTATCCGAAGATAAAAACACGAAAGGGCGGAAGAAAAAAATTGTGATGAGCGGTTTGCGCTACCCCTGCTGCGTTGTGGCTTTCACGCGATCGAGCAGCGATCTCTTTCTGCGCCATGTCTTCCACGTTGTCCGCGCCCATGCGGGGTGTTCATTATTCCCGGTTCAATATTCGATAGCGCTTTCAAGAGGCCGATGCCAAAACTTCGCGCGCGTTTATTTCACCACGCCGCCGTTGTGCATGTTGCCTTTCGCGGGCGCCACGAAGCTCAGCTCGCCGTCCGCATTCTCCGCCATCAGGATCATGCCCTGCGATTCCACGCCCATCATCTTGCGCGGCGCGAGGTTGACGAGCAGCACGACCTGCTGCCCGATGATTTGCTCGGGCGCGTAGAATTTCGCGATGCCGGAAAGCACGGTGCGTTTATCTAATCCTGTGTCCACGGTGAGCTTGAGCAGCTTGTCGCTCTTCGGCATTTTTTCCGCGGCGATGATCGTGCCCACGCGGATGTCCATTTTCTGGAACTCGTCGAACGTGGTTTCCGCCTGCGCGGGCTTGAGCGCGGGCGTGCCGGAAGCTTGCGCGGCTTCCGCGGCCTTGCGCTTGGCTTCGAGCTTTTCGAGCTGCGTCTTTACTACGTCATCCGGAACTTTCATGAACAGGATCACCGGTTCGCCGAGGGTGTGGCCGTCGGGCAAATGGCTCGTCTGTTTTGCTGCATCCCAGCCGCGATGATCGATGCGAAGCATGTCAAGCAGCTTCTTCGAAGTAAAGGGCAAAAAAGGTTCGCAGAGAAAACCGAGGTTCGCGCAGATCTGCAGCGACACGTTCAGCACCGTGCTCATCCGTTTCATGTCGCCCGTCAATTTCCACGGTTTGGTATCATCCAGGTATTTATTACCCAGGCGCGCCACATTCAGGAACTCGGCCAACGCTTCGCGGAAACGGTAGTTTTCGATCTTCTCGGCAATGCGGTCGGGGAATTTTGAAAGCTCCTCGAGCACGAGCAGGTCTTCCTTCGTGTAAGTTTCAGCCGAAGGCACTTTGCTGCCGAAATTTTTATGCGTAAGCACGATCGTGCGATGCACGAAATTGCTGAAGATGTCGGCGAGCTCGCTGGTGCAGCGTGTCTGGTAATCTTTCCAGGTGAATTCGCTGTCCTTCGTCTCCGGCAGGTTCGCGAGCAAACAATAACGCAGCTCGTCCGGCTTGCCGGGGAAATCCGCCAGGTACTCGTCCATCTCGATCGACCAGCCGCGGCTGGTCGACATTTTATCGTTCTCGAGATTTAAAAATTCATTGGCAGGCACGTTCTCGGGCACGATGAATTCGCCGTGCGCGTGCAGCATCACCGGGAAGATGATGCAATGAAAAACGATGTTGTCCTTGCCGATGAAATGCACCAGCTTCGTGTCCTTGCTTTTCCAGTACGGCTCCCATTCTTTCCCTTTGTCGATGCCCCACTGCCGCGTGGCGGAGATGTAACCGATCGGCGCGTCGAACCACACGTACAAGACTTTCCCTTCCGCCTCGGACAGCGGCACTTTCACGCCCCAGTCGAGATCACGCGTCACCGCGCGCGGCTGCAGCCCGCCTTCGATCCAGGATTTGCACTGTCCGTAGACGTTGGCTTTCCAATCGTTCTTGTGTCCTTCGAGGATCCATTCGCGCAGCCAATCCTCGTGCTGGTCGAGCGGCAGGTACCAGTGCTTGGTGGAGCGCAGCACGGGCGCTTTTCCCGTGAGCGTTGACTTGGGATTGATCAGCTCGCGGGGGCTGAGCGCCGAACCGCATTTTTCGCACTGGTCGCCGTAAGCCTTGTCGTAGCCGCATTTCGGGCAGCTGCCCATGATGTAGCGGTCGGCGAGGAATACCAGCGCATCTTCATCGTAATACTGCTCCGAGGTTTCTTCCGTGAGCAAACCCTTCTCGTACATCACGGCGAAAAAATGTTGCGCTGTTTCATGATGCAGCGCATCGCTGGTGCGGTGATACACGTCGAACGAAATGCCGAGCTCCGCAAAATTGCTCTGCAGCAGCGCGTGGTATTTGTCGACGATGGCGCGGGGCGTGGTCTTTTCCTTCAGCGCCTGGTTGGCGATGGCCGTGCCGTGCTCATCGCTGCCGCACACGAAGATCACATCGCGGCGGTTGAGGCGGAGGTAACGCGCATACACGTCCGCCGGCAAATACGCTCCCGCCAGGTGCCCGATGTGCTTGGGCCCGTTGGCATACGGCAATGCGGCGGTGACGGTATAACGTTTCGGCTCTTTCATAGAGAGGGCGAAGATACGAATTCAGATGGGCAGATTTCAGATGTGCGGATATGCGGATAGCAGGCGCGCGCGACCGGTCCCCAGTGAAAATCGGCCTCAGGAACCAGGACGCGGCGCTTGTTTTTTAAAGCAGGCCTGGAACAGCACCGGGTAGATCGCCAGCCATCCTGCCAGGGAAATGATCGTCAGCCGGTCGCCCTGCCAGAAGCTGATGCCGGAGGCGAAGAGGATGTACAGCACCAGCGCGTAGCTCATGCCCCAGCCGCGCGGGAGGCGGCACAGGCGTTTGCGGAACGCGAGGTATATGACGCAGAGCAGGGCCAGCGCGTGCGGGTAAATGTACAGCTGCGTGCCCTTGTAGGTGAAATCGGCGAGCGGGCGTTTGCCGGTGGCCGTGTCCATCAGCGCAGGAAAAGCGATGATGTTGTCGTGCATCACGCCCAGGTGCAGTTTCGCCGCCTGCGGAAAATGCTGCAGCGAAAATTCAGCGATCTCCCCCATGCTCGCCGAATCGCTCACCGGCTTGATGCGCGCCAGGGCCGCGCTGTCGGGCCCGGTGTCCAGGCTGTAAGGGATCTCGTTCACGTTCGCGTAAAGCTTCTGGAAATAATAATTGCGCAGGGTGATGATGCCGATCTTCGAGAAAGAAAAATTTTCGCTGCAGGAATGCATCAGCAGGGGCTGCACGAGCAGCACGCCCAGCGAAGCCAGCATGAGCGCGCCGCGTTTCCATTCGAGCAGCAGCAGGCGGCGATCTCTCCACGCGAGGAAAAGCAGCAGCAGCAAAGGCGGGTAGAGGAACAGGGGCTTGACCGCGGCCAGCAGGCAGAGGCAGAGCAGGGCGATGTAATCATTCCGTTTCCGCGCGCTGCTCATGAAAAAATAAATGCTCAGCACGATCAAAAACAGGCTGATCGTTTCCGTCAGCGCGTGCAGCGTGAGGTGCGCGGCGGAAAAATTAAGCCCGTAAACGGCCAGGACGACGACGCCTGCGATCCGGGAGCCGGTGCTGCTTCGCGCGATGCGGCTGCAAAGCAACCCGGCGCCGAGGTAGAGCGCATATTGAAAGAACCAGAAGAGATACGGCCCGCCCAGCTTCAGCAAGCCCTGCAGCAGCAGCGGGTACAAATACGGCCGCGTATCGGAGCAGTACCCGCCGTCGCCGAACAGCCACATGCCGAAGTCGCGGTACTCGCGCGCATCCGGCGCATAGAAAAGAAATTTCTCCAGGCTGCCGGGAAACCCCCAGGCCGCCAGCAAAAAAAAGTAGATCGCCGAAAGCGCGGCCGCTTCCGCCAGGATCCAGATCAGTGTTCGTTTGCTTGACATGAAAGGCGGAAAATTAAATAAAGGGAATCGATTCCTGGTTTTTGATTGCTGATTCGAGCGCCTTTCACCGGGGCCGGTCATCGCGAGGTAACGCAGCGGGCGAAGCAATCTCTTTCGAGCCGCCTGATCGGCGATGGTGGAAAAATTCTATTTGAGTTCGATCTTTTTTTCAAATAACTTTACTCGAAACAAACAAGCCCAATGCCGGGACGAACGCATGTTGATCTGACCCGCAGGCGGAATGTTTTCCGTGGCCGCGTTTTTCTGCTTTCATTGCTCGCGCTGTTCCTGCTGCTCCTCGGCGGTGAAGCGCTTTACCGGAAGCTGACGAAGAAGCCGAAGCAGGTGCGCACGGAAACGCGCTCTTAAAATCCCATTCGCTTATCATGTACAGAACACCCGCTTACCTGAAAAAGGGCGACCAAGTCGGATTGCTCGCGCCCGCCCGCAAGATCACGCGCGAGGGGCTGCAGCCCGCCATTGAAATGCTGGAAAGCTGGGGCTTGAAGGTGGTGTTTTCCGAACATTTGTTCGCGGAAGAAAACCAGTTCGCGGGCAGCGATGCGCAGCGTGCGGCGGATTTCCAGGACATGCTCGACAATCCCGAGATCAGGGCCGTCATCGCGGCGCGCGGCGGCTACGGCTGCCTGCGCATCATCGACCGGCTCAACTTTTTCAATTTCCTGCTGCGTCCGAAATGGATCGTCGGCTACAGCGACCTCACCGTGTTTCACAGCCACGTGCACAACAATACGAACGTGCAGACGCTGCATGCCACCATGCCCGTCAATTTCCTGCTGGACGCCGAATCCACCGAAAGCCTGCGCCGCGCGCTCTTCGGCGAGAACCTGCATTACGAATGGAAGAACGGAACGGCCGCGCGCAACCGCCCCGGCACCGCGGAAGGCCAGCTCGTGGGCGGAAATCTTTCTTTGCTCTACGCGCTCAACCCCAGCCGCTCCGACATCAACACGCACGGAAAAATCCTTTTCCTCGAAGACCTCGACGAGTACCTCTACCACGTCGATCGCATCATGCTCAACCTGAAACGCTCCTGGAAGCTGAACGGCCTGGCGGGACTGATCGTCGGCGGGATGGACGACATGAAAGACAACGCGGTTCCCTTCGGAAAAACGGCGGAGGAGATCATTCTCGAGCACGTGGCGGAATATTCCTTCCCCGTCGCATTCGGTTTTCCCGCGGGGCACGGCAAGAAGAACGTCGCGCTGAAGCTCGGCGCGCAGGTGCGTTTCGAAGCGGGCGCGGAAAATTCGAAGCTGGAGTTTTGGGGGAAGTAGAATAAAAAAACGCCCCCGGGAAACCGGGAGCGTTCTTTATAGCGAAGCGTTCCGCTTACTTGAATTCTTTGTAATCCTTCGGCACTTCGAACTGCGAAGCGTCGACGGCTTTCTTCTGGATCTTCGTCACTTCGAGGCGGCCGGTCTCTTTGCCGCTCATGTCGCTTTGCACGGCCATGAAGGAAACGGAACCCTCTTTCACGTCGAGCAGCAGGTAGTAGATCGCGAATTTCTCTTTGCGGTTGAGCTGCTTGATCATCGGGCGGAAGAAGTTGAACTTGCCGCCGGAGGTCACCCAGAACGAGATCTGCGTGCCTTCGTCCGGGTTTTTCAC
>Ga0196977_1000299_pt1 | contig 28203 bp, 22 predicted proteins | sample S3v_1013CmetaG_FD_148634 | JGI IMG/M metagenome (GOLD analysis project Ga0196977, IMG submission 148634) | Soil microbial communities from Anza Borrego desert, Southern California, United States - S3+v_10-13C | ecosystem: Environmental > Terrestrial > Soil > Desert | place: USA: California... | reverse complement strand
GGCGGCGCAGGGCGGGAGGATGCGGCGACTGCCGGGCGAGGCGCGCTTCGCGTGGGCGGCCGTGCGGGCGCTCGCGGCGTGGCGCGACCGCCGCGTCCGCGTCGAGGTGGACGGCGAGGCGTGGGCCGAGTGCCGCACCAACCTGATCGCCGTCGTCAACGGCCCCTTCGCCGGGGGCGGCATGAACTTCTCGCCCTCGGCCGACATCTCGGACGGCCTGCTCGACGCGCTCACCGTCTGCGGCATCTCGCGCGCCGGGCTCGTCCGCGAACTCCTCCGCGTCCACCGCGGCGGCCACCTCGCCAACCCCAAAGTCCGGCTCGCCCGCGGCACGCGCGCCCGCGTCGAGACCCTCGGCGGCGACCCGCCGCTCGGCGTCGAGGCCGACGGCGACGTGCGCGGCCACACGCCCGCCGAATTCCAACTCGTCGCCTCGGCCCTCCGTGTCGTTTTCTAAGCAGGCGCAAGGCGGAAGGCGGTCAGGGACTCCCGGTCACGAACCGTTCACGGCGACGACGTTAAGGTTCGTCGCGAGGAGCCGACCGCCTTCCGCCTTCTACTTCTTCAGGAGCGCGCGGGCGCGGGCGGTGACGTTGTCGGCGTTGAAGCCGAGTTCGCGGAGCGCCGTGTCGCCGGGGGCCGAGCCGCCGAAGCGGTCGAGGGCGATGATGTCGCCGCGGTCGCCGACCCAGCGGTGCCAGCCGAGACTGGCGGCGGCTTCGACGGCGAGGCGCGCGCCGACCGCGGAAGGGATGACGCTTTCGCGGTACGCCGCGTCCTGCTCCCCGAACAACTCCCAGCAGGGCATCGAGACGACGCGCGTCGGCGTCCCCTCGCCCTGCAAAGTCTGCCGCGCTTCGAGCGCGAGCGAGACTTCGCTGCCGGTGGCGAGGATGACGAGGCGCGGCGACGCGGGACGGCCTTCGGCGTCCGCCGCTTCGGCGAGGACGTACGCGCCGCGGCGCGCGCCCTCGGCCGCGGCGAAAGTCTGCCGGTCGATGAGCGGCACCTTCTGGCGCGTGAGGACGAGCGCGGTCGGGCCCTTGCGCCGGAGTATCGCGTGCCGCCAAGCCTCGCGCACCTCGTGGGCGTCGGCCGGGCGGAAGACGTGCAGGTGCGGCACGGCGCGCAGCATCGCGAGTTGTTCGATGGGCTGGTGCGTCGGGCCGTCTTCGCCGAGGCCCACCGAATCGTGCGTGAAGACGTAGACGACCTGCACCTCGGAGAGCGCGGCGAGGCGGACGGCCGGCTTCATGTAGTCGGCGAAGCAGAGGAAGGTTCCGCCGAAGGGGATGAGGCCGCCGTTGAGGCTCATGCCGGTCAGCGTCGCGCCCATCGCGTGCTCGCGGACGCCGAAGTGGACGGTGCGCCCTTCGTAAGAGCCGTGCTGGAAGCTGCCGCCGTCTTTGATGTCGGTGTTGTTCGACGGGCCGAGGTCGGCCGAGCCGCCGACGAGCATGGGCAGGTGCGGCGCGAGCGCGTTGATACATTCGCCCGACGAGGCGCGCGTCGCCGCCGGCTTCGCGTTCTCGAACGAGGGCAGACGCGACTCCCAACCCTCGGGCAAATCGCCCGTCATCGTCGCGCGCCATGCCGCGGCCGACTCCGCGTGCTCCTGCTCGTACCGCTCGACGAGCGCGTCCCACTCGCGCTCCAGTTGCGCGCCCCTCTCGACCGCCTTGCGGAAGTGCGCGCGGGCCTCCTCGGGCACGCGGAACTCTTCGTCCTCGGGCCAGCCGAGCGCGCGCTTGGTGGCGCGGACGGCCTCGGCGCCGGGCGCGTCCGAGTGCGCCTTGCGCGTCCCCTGCGTCGGCATCCCGAAGCCGATGGTCGTCCTGACGGAGATGAGCGACGGGCGGTCGGCGACTTTCTGCGCCTCGGCGACGGCGCGCTCGATGGCGTCGAGGTCGTTGCCGTCCTCGACCGTCAGCGTGTGCCAGCCGTAGGCGTCGAACCTTTTCGTCACGTCCTCGGAGAAGGCGAGCGAGGTGAAGCCCTCGATGGTCACCCGGTTGTCGTCGTAAAGGTAGATGAGATTGCCGAGCTTGAGGTGGCCGGCGAGCGAGGCGGCCTCGGCCGCGACGCCCTCCATCAGGTCGCCGTCCGAGACGATGGCGTAGACGTGGTTGTCCACGAGGGGGAAGCCGGGCCGGTTGAACTTCGCCGCGAGGTGCGCCGCGCCCATCGCCATGCCGACGCCGTTGGCGAAGCCCTGCCCGAGCGGCCCCGTCGTGATCTCGACGCCGGGCGTGAGGACGTTCTCGGGGTGGCCCGGAGTCTTCGAGTCCCACTGGCGGAAGTTTATCAGCTCCCCCATCGGCAGGTCGTAGCCGGTGAGGTGGAGCAAGGAGTAGAGCAGCATCGAGCCGTGGCCGGCCGAGAGCAGGAAGCGGTCGCGCCCCGCCCAGCGCGGGTTCGAGGGGTTGTGACGCAGGAAGCGCGTCCAGACGACGTAGGCCATCGGCGCGGCCCCGAGCGGCAGGCCCGGATGCCCCGACTCGGCCCGCTGCACGGCGTCGAGCGAGAGCGTGCGGATCGTGTTGATGCAGAGCTGATCGAGTTCGGGCGTGGTGTCCCGGGTCGGCGTTGACGCGCTCATAAGTTCGGTTGTCCTCGCTTCTGTTTGAGTGCCTTCGGGGGTCATTCGTTGCGGCCGCCTGCTACCGGGCCGGCCGCCCCTTCGCGCTTGCCGTCGGAGCGTTCCCGCCACTCGGCGATGCGCTCGTCGTGGCGGCCGGCGATTTCGGCCGGCGCGGCGAGGGCGTTCCGGAGGCGGAGGGTGCTGTCGTGGTCACTCATCACGTTTCACCTTTCTTCGTCGCAACGTGCCTCGTTTGTGGCCGTGTGCCTGTCGCCCGGCGCGACGAGGAGGTGGGCGGCCTCCCGGTCGCCGATGAGTAGGTCGTAGAGCTGTTGCTGGCGCTCGGCCCCGCGGCGGTAGACGGCGTGGCGCGCGGGGTCGGGTTCGACGGCCTCGGCCGCGGGGGCTTCGAGGCCGGAGACATTTTGTATCGCGCCTGTCGCTTCGAGCGCAAGGAGGACGGCGCCGCGGCTCGAAGCCTCGCGGACGCGCGAGGGGCGGACGGGGCGGCCGAGCGCGTCAGCGAGGATTCGCGTCCACGCGGGCGAGGCGCGCAGGGCCCCGCCCGAGGCGCGCACCTCGGCCCCCTGCGCGTGCCCTTCGAGCGCGGCGGCGACGCGGGCGAACCGGTAGGCGACGGCCTCCATCGCGGCGCGCACGATCTCGGCGGGCCGCGTGTGCGCGCGCAGGCCGAAGATGGCGCCCGTGGCCTCCGCGTGCCAGCCCGTGCTCCGCTCGCCCGACCAGAAGGGCAAGACCGTCAGCCCGTGCGCGTCGGGCGCGAGGGCGGCGACGGCGCCTTCCAACTCTTCCCCGCGCCCCCCCCCGCCCGCCTCGTCCGCCGCCGGGCCGAGCGCGAGCGTCTCTCTCATCCACGCGTGGAGGCCGCCGCCGTCGGAGAGCGCGCCGCCGACGAGGGGCCGCCGCTCGTCAACGCGGTAACACCAGAGGGCGGGGTCGAGGCGCGCGGGCGGCGCGCCCTCGTAGGCGACGCGCATCGCGCCCGAGGTGCCGACCATCAGCGCGACCCGCTGCCGCGAGAGGCAGCCCTCGCCGACGTTGTTGGCCGCGCCGTCGGCGACGGCCGGCAGGACGCGCGCGCCGCCGAGCGCCGGCCAGCGCGCGGCCGACTCTGCGTCGAGCGGGAAGGTCTCGCCGCGGCGCGCGAGTCGCGGGAGTTGTTCGGGCCGGAGGCCGAGCGCGGAGACGAGGCCCGCGTCCCAGTCGAGCGCGCGCTGGTCGAAGAGGCCCGTGCCCGAGGCCATCGAGACGGAGGCGCGCGCCGCGCCGCACAGCCTTTCGACCAGCAGCTCGCCGAAGGAGACCCAGCGCGCCGACTCGCGCCACGGGCGCGGGCGCTCGTCGCGCAGCCAGAGCAGCTTGGCGGGCCAGTAGCTCGGGTGGAAGCGGCAGCCGGTGCGCGCGTGCGCCTCGCGCTCGTCGAACTCGCGGCCGAGCGCGCGGGCCTGCGCGGCGGCGCGCGTGTCGGCCCAGCCGTAGACGGGCGTGACGGCGCGCCCCTCGCGCGAGAGGCCGACGAGGCTGTGCCAGAAGCACGAGACGGCGAGCCGCGCGGCGCGCGCGGAGACTTCCGACGGGGCGCGGGCGAGGGTTCGGTCAATCAGGCCGAAGACCGCCCGGACGGACTCTTCGGCGTCCGCCTCCGAGCCGCCGTCGGCCGTCGTGCAGAAGGCGCGCGCGAGCCGCGCCTGCGTGCCCGAGACCTCGCGGGCGCGGGCGTCGTAGAAGGCGGCGCGCACGCTCGACGTGCCCACGTCGAGCGCGAGCGCGAAGGGCGGCTCGGCCTCGCGCGCCGCCACCGCCGCCTCTGTCTGCGCGTCCGGCACGCGCACATCATACCGAAAGGGCGCGGGGCGTGACGAGGGGCGGCGCGCGACAACTCGGGGCGGGGTTGAGTCATCTAAAAAACGTGGAAAAAGCTATGATTTCAGGGGTGAAAAGGAAGATGAAAAAGCTCGTGAATGGCATCGTCGCGGTCTTCGCCGCGGTGGTCATCGCGGCGTCGGCGACGCCCGCTTTGGCCCGGCAGTCGGCGGGCGGCGAGCAGTTGATGAAGAAGGTGCGCAAGGAGTTGGTGACGCTGCCGTGGTACGGCGTCTTCGACAACCTTGAGTACGCGGTTCAAGGCTCGACGGTCGTCTTGTCGGGTCAGGTCGTGCAGCCGAGCACGCGCCGCGACGCCGAGCGGCGGGTGGCGCGCCTGCGCGGAGTCGAGCGGGTGGTTAACAACATCGAGGTGCTGCCGCTCTCCGGCTTCGACGACTCGATCCGCCGCGAGACGTACCGCGCGCTCTTCGGCTGGAACAGCCCGCTGTTCCGCTACGGGCGCGGGACTAACCCGTCGATTCACATCGTCGTCAACCGCGGCCACGTGACGCTCGAAGGCGTGGTCTCGAACGAGGGCGACGCCAACCTCGCGCGCATGCGCGTGCTCGGCGTCCCCGGCGTCTTCTCGGTGACGAACAACCTGCGCGCCGAGAACGTCCGCGCGCGCTAAGAGCGCGGCTGCGGGTTTTGAATTCGCTTAACAACAAAAGTGCCGGGCGGGGAGCCTTAACCTCCCCGCCCGGCACTTTCATTTGCCAACGCCCGCGACCCGAAACTTATTCCGCCCCGACGGCGCGGGCGGCGTTGACGCGGCCGCCGGAAACGACTTTGCCGCGCAGCGTGTCGAGCTTGTCAACCGAATCGAGGAGGCGCTGGCGCAACTCCCTGACGGAAAGGTTCGGCTCGTTGGCGAGCACGAGGGCCGCGACGCCGGAGACGACGGGCGTCGCCATCGAAGTGCCCGAGTGTTCCTCGAAGCCGTCGCCGAGCCAAGTGCTCAGAATCTCCGCGCCGGGCGCGGCGAGGTGGACGGTCTTCGCGCCGTAGTTCGAGAAGCCGGCCAGCTCGTCGCGGCGGTTCATGGCGGCGACGCTCACGACGTTCGGCAGGTCGTAGTTCGAGGGGTAGTGCGGGTGGCGGTCGGCGTCCTCGCCGTTGTTGCCGGCCGCGGCGACGAAGAGGATGTCCTCCTCGCCGGCCTTGCGGATCACGTCTTCGAGCGCCTTCGACTTCTGGCGCGAGCCCCAGCTCGCCGAGATGACGCGCACGTTGACGCCGTCGCGCTTGCGCTGGATGACGTAGTTGATCGCCTCGATGGCGTCCTTCGTCGAGCCGAAACCGCCCTTGCCGATGAACTTCAGCGGCATGATCTCGACCTGCCAGTTGACGCCGGCGATGCCGAGCCGGTTGTCGCCCTCCGCGCCGACGATGCCGGCGCAGTGCGTGCCGTGGCCGTTGTCGTCCATCGGGTCGCGCAGATCGTCCACGGCGCTGAAGCCGTGGAGGTCGTCCACCTCGCCGAGTTCGTCGTCCACGTAGGGCGGGAGCGAGGCGGGGCGCTGCCAGATGTTGCCGGCGAGGTCGGGGTGCGTGTAAGCGACGCCGCTGTCGAGGACGGCGACGACCACCTCGCGGCTGCCGCGCGTCTTCGCCCACGCGCCGAGCGCGTTGATGTCGGCCTTGTCTTTGCCGCCGCGGGCGCCGCGGTTGATGAGCGCCCACTGCTCGCCGAAGAGCGGGTCGTTCGGCCCCTCGGCCGGCGCGGAGGCGAACCTCTCGGCGTCGCCGCGCGACGGCCGCGGGCCGAGGGCGATCATCTCGTTGCGCTCCGCGTACTCGACTTCGGGGAGCGCCTCGTACTCGCGGGCGACCTCGGCGGCGCTCGCCCCGTCGAAGTCGTCCACGGCGACGAGGCCGCCGACCGACTCGATCTCGTCCTCGACGCGGTCGTTCAGGCGCGCGACGAGGGCGCGGATGCGCTCGGCCGAGACGCCGGGGCGGAAGCGGACGAGCACTTCAGGCTCGCGCGGTTGGCTCGACACGAAGCCCGCGCGAGTCTCAGCCGTCCTCTGCCCGACGGCCGGGCGCGGCTGCGCGTCGCGCCGCCACTCCCAGCGCTGAATCTGCCCGACGAAGGCCGCCGCCACGACGAACATCAACGCCAGAGCCAAGTGACCCACGAAATTCTGCCGGTTCATCGCTCACTCCTTGAAATCAAGTCCGGAGTCCCGAGTCTTAAGTCCGGAGTCAGGCACTCGTCTTCGGCCCCGGACTTTAAATCCTGCCGCGCGCGCCGCCGAAAGCATCCACGACCGTTTATACGTCGCGCGCCGCGGCCGCGTTTGCGCTTTCGCGTGCGGATATTCTGCGCCGAGCGGGAGGGAAAAGGCAAAGGGAAGTAGGCGGTCGTCAAGAGAGAGCCCGTCCCGCCCCGGAAAGGCGCGACCTCCCCGCTAAAAAAGGTCGAAGAGCCATCCGTAGAGCGCGCGCGGCCGCGAGCGGGAGGTTGACGACTCTGTAGATTTGCCCCCCGTAGCACACGGAGGCTACCGCCCGCTCACGTTAAATCCCCGAAGCGGTGTTGGAGCAGGGCGGCGACGGCGACGGCCGCGGTCTCGGCGCGCAGCGTGCGGCCGCCGAGGGTGACGAGGAGCCAGCCGCGGGCGCGGGCCGCCTCAAGCTCGGCCTCGTCCCATCCGCCTTCGGGGCCGACGAGCGCGCGGGCGCCGGCCGGCGGCGACGGGATTGCTTCGGCGGCCGCGGCGAGGCCCGCGCCCCCGCGCTCGGAGAAGAGCAGTCGCAACTCGCGCGGGCGCGGTTCGGTCGAGATGAAGGCGTCGAAGCCGGCGGGCGTCTCGACGGCGGGGACGCGGGCGCGGCCCGACTGCTTGGCGGCTTCGAGCGCGAGCCGGCGCCAGCGCTCGGCCCGCGCGGCGGCGTCGCGTTCGTCGCGCAAGCGCACGTCGGCCCGTTTCGTCACCACCGGGACGACGCGGCTCACGCCCAACTCGGTCGCCTTCTGCACGACGAGGTCGAACTTCTCGCCCTTGAGCAGCCCGACGGCGAGCGTCAGTTCGAGCGGCGACTCGGGCCTCTGCGGCTCGACCGGCGCGCGCACCCCGAGCCTCGCCTCGCCGCCTCTGCGCCCGCCCGCCTCCGCCACGACGCACGCGAACTCGCGCCCCTCGCCGTCGAAGACGAACGCCTCGTCGCCCGCCCGCAGCCGCAGCACGTCGCGCAGGTGGCGCGACTCCTCGGCCGACAGCACGACCGCCGCGCCGTCGGGCGCGAAGGCTGCGGGCGGGGCATAAAATCGTCGGCGCGTCATCCGCCTGAAGAAGAGGTTAGTCAGCCGAGAAAAGTACGCGGCAGAGAGGCCCGCTCCAGCCCCGCGCCGTCGAAGTCCACGACGTAGAACTCCTCGCCGAAGGGCTGCCCCCGCATCGTGTCCAACTCTTCCGCGTCGGCGTCCGAAGCCTCCCCGACCCCTCTCGGCTCAAGCTCGAAAGACAGGTTCACCAGTTGCCCTTTGCGCAGGGGCGGGTAGTTGCCGTCACCGACGTGCCACGACTCGAAAATCGCTGTCAGATTCATGGCGCTTCGACGGGCGGGCGCGGCCCCGTGCGGATCGTGACGGCGACCCACTCGCCGTCGCGCGTCACCTCGCAGTCGTCGAGGCCGAGTTCGCCGAGGCGCGTGAGCACCCAGTCGGCCTGCGCGTCGAGGATGCCGGAGAGGATGAGGCGCGAGCGGGCGGAGGCGGCGAGGGCGGGCAGGAGCGGGACGATAACGTCGGCCGTCAGGTTGGCGCAGGTCACTTCGGCCGGCCGCGTCGCCTCGTCCACGGAGCCGACGCGGAGGCCGACGCGGTCGGCGACGCCGTTGAGGCGCGCGTTCTCCTCGGCGACCCCGACGGCCAGCGGGTCCGTGTCGCACGCCTCGACGCGCGCCGCGGCGTCGAGCTTGGCGGCCGCGATGGCGAGGATGCCCGTCCCCGTGCCCACGTCGAGAAAACTCCCGCCGCGAAAATGTTTCTCGACCGCGGCGAGGCACAGGCGCGTCGTCTCGTGCGTGCCCGTGCCGAAGGCCATGCCCGGCTCGACGCGCAGGACGATGCGCCCGGCGCCCTCGTCAACCTCGCTCCACGGCGGCGCGACGAGGAATCGCTCGCCGACCTCCACCGGCCGCCAGTTCTTCTTCCACTCGGCCAGCCAGTCGCGCCCCTCGACCTCGCGCAACTTCATCTCGCGCACGTCCGAAGACTCCAGCCCGTAGACGCGCAGGGCTTCGAGCAGCGCGTCGCGCACGCGCTCGACCGCGGGCGGCTCGTCGAAGTAGGCGGCCACGCGCGCGTGCCCTTCGCCCTCCTCCGCCAACTCCGTGCCCAGCGCCCCGGCCTCCATCAGCGCGTACTCCACGGCCTCGCGCGCCCGCGCCGACAAAGTCACGTCTAGTGCGTACCACATAAAAAGCGCGGGGTGCGGGGCGCGGGGCGCAGGATTGAAGCCGCTTCTTCAATCCTGCGCCCCGCGCCCCGCACTCATCATTGCTCTTCGATTCCCATCTCGTTGAGCGCGCGGGGCGAGTCGCGCCAGCCCGCCTCGACCTTGACGAAGAGTTCGAGGTAAACGCGGTGGCCGACGAGGCGCTCGATGTCCTGCCGGGCCTGCGTGCCGATCTCCTTGAGGCGCTGGCCGCCCTTGCCGATGATGATGCTCTTCTGCGAGGGGCGCTCGACGTAGACGGCGCAGTAGATGCGCGAGAGTTCGTCCGAGACCTCCTCGTAGCGCTCGGTCGTGACGGCCGTCACGTAGGGAATCTCCTCGCCCGTCACGCGCAGGATTTTCTCGCGCACCATCTCGGCGACGAGCACGCGCAGGGGCTGGTCGGTCAGCTCGTCCTCGGCGAAGATGGGTTCGCCCTCGGGCAGATTTTTGATGGCCTCGGCGGCGAACACGTCGAGCATGTCGCCCTGCCGGGCCGAGAGCGGGACGACCGCCTGCCACTCGTGCTCGCGCGTGTACCACTCGATGAGGGGCAGGAGCCCGGCCTTGTCCTTGAGCTTGTCGGTCTTGTTGAGGAGGAGGAGGGCCGGCTTGCCCGCGCGCTTGACGAGGTCGAGGACGAAGCGGTCGCCGTTGCCGGTCGGGGCCGAGGCGTCGCGGATGAGGCAGACGAGGTCGACGCCTTCGAGCGCGTCGTGGACGGCGGCCATCATCCGCCGGTTGAGCAGGTAGCCGGGCTGGTGGACGCCCGGCGTGTCCACCAGCACCATCTGCCCCTCGGGCCGCGTAATCACGCCGCGAATCTGGTGGCGGGTCGTCTGCGGCTTGTTCGAGACGGCCGCGATCTTCTCGCCCACCAGCCGGTTCAGCAGCGTGGACTTCCCCGCGTTCGGCCGCCCCACCAGAGCGACGTACCCGCTCCGGTGGCCGCCGGCCCCCCCGCCCTGCCGTGCCGCCTCGTCAGACATCGCTTGGCCGCCGCCCGCGGCTCACTTGCCCGCCGCCTGCTGCGCCTGCTCGCCGTTGAGGCGCATGATCTCAAGGGTCATCTCGGCCGAGGCGTACATGTCCTTCACGTCGAGCCACTCCTTGACGGTGTGGATGGCGCGCATGCCGGTGCCGAGGTTGGCGCACTCGATGCCGAGCTTGTTGAAGATGTTGGCGTCGCAGCCGCCGCCCGAGGCGAGCGTCTTCACGTCGAGGCCCATGCGCGCGGCGGCCGACTTGACCAGCCTGACGACGCGCGACTCGTCGGGCACGTCCATCGCGTGGTACTCGCGCGTGACGTGCGACTCGACGCGCCCCCTCGTGGTCACGCCGTCCACGGTGACTTCGTACTTGGCGGCGGCCGCTTCGAGCGCCTCGATCATGTGGCGCGTCTGCGCGTCGAGCTTGGCGTCGTCGAGCGAGCGGGCCTCGCCCTTGAGGGCGACGAGGTTGGTGATGATGTTGGTGGCCGCGCCGCCCTGTATGACGCCGATGTTGGCGGTGGTCTCCTCGTCGATGCGGCCGAGCTTCATGGCGGCGATGCCCTCGGCCGCGATCCTGATGGCCGAGATGCCGAGTTCGGGCGCGACGCCGGCGTGCGATTCGAGGCCGTAGATTTTGAACTCGAAGTGGTTCGACGAGGGGCCTTTGGTGAAGAGGAAGCCGGGGTCGTCCGAGTCGAAGACGATGCCGTAGCGGGCGCGAATCTTCGAGAGGTCGACGTTCTTGGCGCCGAGCAGCCCGACCTCCTCGCAGATGGAGAAGACGGCGTCGATGGGCGCGTGCGGGATGTTCTGCTCCTGAAGGCAGCGGATCGTTTCGAGGATGACGGAGACGCCCGACTTGTCGTCGCCGCCGAGCACGGTCGTGCCGTCGGAGCGGATGATGTCGCCCTCGACGACGGGCTTAACGCCCTTGCCGGGGACGACCGTGTCCATGTGCGCGCTCATCATGATGGGTTCGGCCGAGGGGATGGTGCCGGGGAAGCGCGCGATGACGTTGCCGGTGTTGCCGCCCACCTTCTCGCCGGCGTCGTCGATGAAGACCTCGGCCCCCATCTCCTCGCAGTACCGCCTGACGCGCTCGGCCACCTCGCGCTCCTCGCGCGACACCGAATCTATCTGGACGAGTTCGAGCAGCAGGTTCTTAATGCGCTCCTGATTGATCATGTGGCTCTCCTGCTCAGTTTGAAGTCTGAATCCCGCAAAGCTGTCGGAGGAATGGCCGCCATCGTACTACAAGAGTCGGCGCCCGCGCCACGGGTGAGGATTTTTGGCGCGCGATTTTTGGCGCGCGGGCGCGGGCGGGCCGCCCTGTCCCTTCCGTCGCGGATCAGGAACCGCGCCTCACGAATCCCCGCTGACCGCGTCGAGCGCGCGTTGCAGCTCTTCGCGCTTCTGTTCGAGCGCGCGGTCGTCGGCGTCCGGGGGGACGCTGATGGGCGGGGCGACGCGCACCGTCGCGCGGGTGAAGGGGCGCGGGATTTGGAGCCTGTCCCAGCTCGGCAGCGTCCAGAACTTTTCCGCGTTGACGGCGAAGGGGAGGACGGGGCGGCCGGTCTTCTTGGCGAGCAGGAGCGGGCCGGGCTTGGCGGCGTGGCGCGGGCCGCGCGGGCCGTCGGCGGTGAAGCCGGCGGGGCGGCCCGCGCGCACGAGCCGCGCCATCTCGACGAGCGCGCCGACGCCGCCGCGCGTCGAGGAGCCGCGCGCCGCGCCGTAGCCGAAGCGCTGGATGAAGCGCGCGATGTACTCGCCGTCGAAGCTCTGCGAGGTCATCACGACGATGCCGCGGCGGCGGAAGTAGTAGGTCGTGAGGAAAATCTGGTCGTGCCAGAAGGCCATGATGGGCGGGCCTCCGGCGTGCGCCGCCTCCCAGTGCTCCCGGCCCTCGACGCGGAAGCGGGCGGTGCGCCCCGCGAGGCCGATGACGAGGTAGAAGGCGAGGTCTGCGGCGCGGATCAGAAGCCGCTCGCGGAAGGAGTAGCCGGACAGATCGGCGAAGCGGTAGGCCCGCGCCGCGCGCTCGCCGGCCGCCCCCGCGCCACCCTCTTTCTCGACGGAAGCCCGCATGGGAGCCGCGAGTCTAACAAAAGAAGTAGACGGTAGACAGTAGTCAGTAGTCAGTAGGCGCTCCGCGCCTCGGCCGCCAACGCCGACACGCTGACGATTCGCCGCCGAAGGTCTTTTCTACTGTCTACTGGCTACCGGCCGCCGTCTGCTGCTATATTGCGGAACGCCGCGCTGGCCCTCGTCGTACAGCGTTGGCGGAAAGCTTTTTTAAATCTCGCGAACCAAGCTTTTCGCGCCCTCCCTGATTTTCAAGGCTTGCGGATAATCTGCCCGGATGGACGGACGGCGAATACTGATCGTTGAGGGGAACGCCGAGCTGCGCGCCGTGCTCGCGGACGCGCTCGGCGCGCTCGGCCACGACGTGGTGGCGACCGGCGACCGCGCCGCGGCCGTCGCCCGCGACGACCTCGAAGACTTCGACCTCATCATCTCCGACCTCGCCGAGTACGACGACACCGGCGTCCAGCTCGTCTCCGAACTCAAGCGCAAGCGCCTCTTCGTCCCCGTCGTCGTCTCCTCCGAGGAGGCCCACCACACCGGCATCGTCAAAGCCTTCAAGCTCGGCGCGGCCAACTACCTGCGCAAGCCCTACGACGAGGAGGAGCTGCGCGGCATCGTCGAGAAGACGCTCGGCTACAAGCTCCGCTTCATCGAAGACCTCAAGGTCTTGCCTTACGTCCGCGAGCACATCGAGTTCGAGCTGCCGAGCGACCTCTCCCTGATGAACGGCGTGCTCCACTACCTCATCGAGCGCGTCGCGGCCCTCGGCGTCATCAAGCCCGACACCTCGAACCTCTTCATCGCGCTCGACGAGGCGTTCGTCAACGCCGTCAAGCACGGCAACCGCGGCGACCACCGCAAGCTCGTCCGCATCACGGCCGACCTCTCGGCCAAAGAGGCGCGCTTCACCGTCGAGGACGAGGGCGAGGGCTTCGACCTCACCGAAATCCCCGACCCGCTCGACCCGGCCAACCTCTTCAAGACCTCGGGCCGCGGCGTCCTGCTCATCTTCAACATCATGGACGAGGTCGAGTACAACGAGCGCGGCAACCGCCTCACGATGGTCAAGCGGCCCGAAAGCTCGCTCGACGCCGAACTCATCGAATCGCTCACGCCCGACGAAGACCTCCCCGCGCAGAGCAACTGACCCGGTGAGCCGCCCGCCCAGCCCGCACGAGCCCCAGCCGCCGCCGCCCCGGCGGGCGACGTTCTACCCGTTGCTCTTCGCCGCGGTCTTCGTCCTCGTCCTGCTCGCCCACCTGCCCGTCATCAACCTGCCCTACTACTGGGACGAGGCCGGCTACTTCATCCCCGCGGCGCGCGACATCTACGCGGACAGGAGTTTCGTCGCGCGCTCGACGCTCTCGAACGCGCACCCGCCGCTCGTGATGGCTTACATCGCGCTCGCGTGGGAGCTGCTCGGCTTTCACATCTGGGCGGCGCGCGCGGCGATGCTCGCCGTCTCGGCCGCGGCGCTCACGGGCCTCTTCCGCCTCGCCGAACGCGTCTCGAACCGGAGCGTGGCGGCGGCCACCGCCCTCTGCACGGCGCTCTACCCGGTCTTCTTCGCGCAGAGCGCGCTCGCCCACCTCGACATGTCCGTCGCCGCGCTGACGATGTGGGCGCTCGTGCTCTACCTGCCGCCGCCGGCGGTCGGAGGCGAAGACGCCGACGGCGGTCGGCCCGCCGCGAAACTCTTCGGGAGGCCGGCCGCGCGGCGCGCGTGCTGCGTCGCGCTGCTGGCGCTGGCGTGTCTGGCGAAGGAGACGGCGATCCTCATCCCCGTCGCGCTGTGCGGCTGGGAGCTTCTGTGCCGCGCGGCGAGAGGGCGCGAGAAGCTGGCGGCGGTCGTCTGCTCAGGGCCGCCGCGCGGGGTCGCGCGCTCTCTCGCGCTGCTGCTGGCGCTCGCGCCGCTGGCCGCGTGGTTCGCCTACCACTACGCCGCGACCGGCTACGTCTTCGGCAACCCCGAGTACGTGCGCTACAACGTCGGGGCGACGGTCAACCCCGCGCGCATCCTCGAAGCCGGCTGGCGGCGCATCGCGCACGTCTCGGCGCACATGAACCTCTGGGCGCTGACGCTGCCGGCGGCCGCCGCGATGCTCCTGAAGCCCCGGCGCGACGCGGGCGGGGAGAGGCCGCGCATCGCCGTCGGCGTGCAGATGCTTTTCGCGGCGCTCGTGGTCGCGCACGTCGTCGCGCTCTCGGTCGTCGGCGGCGCGGTGCTCGCGCGCTACATGCTGCCGGTGCTGCCGCTCGTCGTCCTCGTCTCGGTCTCGACGCTGTGGCGGCGCGTGCGCTGGTGGCCCGTGGCCGTCGCGCTCGTCTGCGGGGCGTTCGCCTACCGCACGGTCGTCAACCCCCCGCACAGCTTCCCGTGGGAAGAGAACCTCGCCTACCGAGACTTCGTCCTGCTGCACCGCGACGCCGCGCGCTTCCTCTCCGGGCGACACCCGCGGGCGCGCGTGCTGACGACGTGGCCGGCGACCGACGAGCTGCGCAGCCCGCTCTCCGGCTACGTCGAACGCCCGCTCGCCGTCTTCGCGGTCGAAAACTTCCTGCCCGAAAACCTCGCCCGCGCCGCCGCGCGCGAATCGGAATACGACGCGGCCCTCCTCTTCTCGACGCACGGCGGCCCCTCGCTGGAAGAGGCCGCGGCGCTCGTCGGCGGCCGCGTCGTCTTCCGCGAAGAGAGAAACGGTCAGTGGGTGGCGGTCGTGGAGAAGTAAAACGGAGCCGCGGGCGGCAGCGGGCGGGCCTTGAACTGCGTCAGAGGCGAGCGGCGGCCCGCCCTCTGCCGCCCGCGGCCCTGTTCTTGCCGAGCCTCGCTCGCTACCGTTCGCGTCGCTGTTTTAAACTCGGCGCCTGAGACTTATGCCTTACGAACTCTTCCTCGCGCTGCGCTACCTGCGGATGCGGCGCGGGCGGCGCGTGGCGAAGTGGACGGCCGCGGCGGCCGTGGCCGGCATCGCGTGCGGCGTAGCGGCGCTGATCGTGGCGCTGGCGCTCGCCAACGGTTTCCGCGACGAGCTGCGCGACAAGATTCTGCGCGGCACGGCGCACGTCACGCTCTCGCGCGAGGGCGGCGCGGGCGTCGAGGAGTTGCGCGCCGCGGCCGCGCGGGCGCGCGGCGTCGAAGGCGTCGCCGACGCCGCGCCGACCACCTACGCCGGCGCGCTGCTCTCCGGCCCCGGCGGCGCGGCCTACGCCGTGCTGCGCGGCGTGGACGCCCAGAACCCGCGCGCGCTCGGCGCGGTCAGGCAATCGCTCGTCGAGGGCGCGGCCGAGCCTCTGGGGGCGCGGTGCGCGGACGACGAGCCGGCGGCCGTCGTCCTCGGCGAGGAGTTGGCGGCGCGGACGGGGCTGGCGGCGGGCGCGGAAGGGTGGCTGCTGAGCGGGGACGCGCGGGCGGGCGCGGAAGGGTTCGAGCCGCGCGCGCGCCGCGTGCGCGTCGCGGGCGTCTTCCGCGCCGGGCTGTACGACTACGACGCGGCGTGGGCCTACGTCGCGCTCGAAGAGGCGGCGCGCGCGGGCGGCGCCGACGGCGCGGTCGTCAGCGTCGAGGTGCGCGACATCTACGCGACCGAGGCGGCGGGGCGCGCGCTCGCGGCGGCGCTCGGGCCGGGCTGGACGGCCGTGGACTGGCGCGAGGCGAACCGCCCGCTCTTCGCCGCGCTGGAGCTGGAGCGCACGACGGTGGCGCTCATCATCATGCTCGTGATGGCGGTGGCCGCGCTCAACATCACGACGACGCTGGCGCTCGTCGTCGTCGAGCGGCGCGCGGACATCGCCGTCCTCGGCGCTCTGGGCGCGCGGCCCCGCTCGGTGATGGCCGTCTTCGTCATCGAAGGGGCTTGCGTCGGCCTCGTCGGCGCGCTGGCCGGGGTCGCTCTGGGGCTGGCGGCCTGCGCGGCGGGCGAACACTTCGAGCTGGTGCGCCTGCCGGCCGACGTTTACTCCATCGCCGCCGTGCCCTTCCGCCCCCGGTGGCGCGACGTGCTTTTGCCGGCGCTCGCCGCCTTCGCGCTGAGCGTGCTCGCGACCCTCTACCCGGCCCGTCAGGCGGCGCGCACGCGCCCCGCCGAGGCGCTGCGTTACGAATAACAGTTTCGAGTTTCGAGTTCGCGGGCGCCGGCCTGAACTCTCAACGCGGGGCCCGGATATTCGGGACGAAGGTCGCAGGTCTGGCTCAGTCACACGAGATTGATTACGGAAACTCGAAACCCCGAACACGAGACTCGAAACCCCGGTCTGGTCGTGAGCGACTTGCGGAAGTCGTTCCGCGACCCGTCGGGCGGGGTTTTGGAGGTCTTGCGGGGCGTGACGTTCGCGCTCGGCGCGGGCGAGATGGCGGCGGTGGTGGGGGCTTCGGGGGCGGGCAAGACGACGCTGCTGCACGCGCTCGGCGGGCTGGAGCGGGCCGACGCGGGGAGCGCGCGGCTCGGCGACTTCGAGATACTCGGGGCCGCGCCCGCCGAGCTGTCGCGCTTCCTGCGGCGCGACGTGGGCTTCGTCTTCCAGTCCCACCACCTCCTGCCCGACCTGACGGCGGAGGAGAACGTGGCGCTGCCGCTCTGGGTCGGGCGCGCGGGCCGGCGCGAGGCGGCGCGCGCGGCCGCCGAGATGCTGGAGGCGGTGGGGCTCTCGGCGCGCGCGCGCCACGCGGCGGGCGAGCTGTCGGGCGGCGAGCAGCAGCGCGTGGCCGTGGCGCGCGCCCTCGTCACGCGGCCGCGGCTCGTGCTCGCCGACGAGCCGACGGGCAACCTCGACGCGCGCACCGGCGCGGAGGTCGGCGCGCTGCTCCTCGGCCTGTCGCGCGAGCGCGGCGCGTGCGTCCTCGTCGCCACGCACAACCGGAGCCTCGCCGCCGCCTGCGACCGCGTGCTCGCGCTCCGCTCCGGCCGGGTCGAGGAGGACGCGGAGGACGCGCGCCCGGCCCGCTGACGGGCGGGCGCGACGACCGCGTAAATTTTCTTCTTTCCGAGTTTTCCGCCCGATGGGGTATAATGCGCGCGCGCCCGGCCGCCGGTGGAAGTGCCGGCCGGGGAAGGGCGCGCGGCTTTAAAGTCACGTCGGCTTTATTTTCTGGTCACGGTTCACTAGCCTTATGTTTGAACGCTACACGGAGAAAGCCCGGCGGGTGATCTTTTTCGCCCGCTACGAGGCGTCGCAGTTCGGCGCTCCGGCCATCGAGCCGGAGCACCTCCTCCTCGGGCTGATGCGGGAGGACAAGACCCTCACGGCCCGGTTCCTTGCGCGCGCGGCCGCCTCGCTCGAAGCCATCCGCAAGGAGATCGAGGGGCGCGCCCCGCTGCGCGAGAAGGTCTCGACCTCGGTCGAACTCCCCCTCGCCCCCGAGACCAAGCGCGTGCTCGCCTTCGCCCACGAGGAGAGCGACCGCCTCCAGCACCGCCACATCGGCACGGAACACCTCCTGCTCGGCCTGCTCCGCGAGGAGCGCTCGATGGCCGCCGAAATCCTGCTTGAGCGCGGCCTGCGCCTGAACGCCGTGCGCGACGAGGTGGCCCGTCAGGCCGGCGGCGACCCGCGCGCCGCGCAGAAGAAGGAGACGCCGCACCTCGCCGAGTTCTCGCGCGACCTCACCGACGACGCCTCGAACGACAAGCTCGACCCGCTCGTCGGCCGCGAGGGCGAGATCGAGCGCGTCGTGCAGATACTCTGCCGCCGCACGAAGAACAACCCCGTGCTCATCGGCGAGCCGGGGGTGGGGAAGACCGCCATCGTCGAGGGCCTCGCCCAGCGCATCGTGCGCGGCGACGTGCCGTCGTTCCTTGAGAACAAGCGGATACTTTCGCTCGACCTCTCGCTCATCGTCGCCGGCACGAAGTACCGCGGCCAGTTCGAGGAGCGGCTGAAGCAGATCATGCGCGAGCTGGTCGAGAACCCGCAGTACATCGTCTTCATCGACGAGCTGCACACGCTCGTCGGCGCCGGCTCGGCCGAGGGCTCGCTCGACGCGGCCAACATCCTCAAGCCCGCGCTCTCGCGCGGCGAGATTCAGTGCATCGGCGCGACCACGCCGGCCGAGTTCCGCAAGTCCATCGAGAAAGACCGCTCGCTGGAGCGCCGCTTTCAGGCCGTCAAAGTCCCGCCGCCGTCCGAGGAGGAGGCCGTCCACATCCTCGACGGCGTGCGCGAGCGCTACGAGGCGTTCCATCAGGTGCGCTACACGCCCGACGCCATCGAGGCCGCCGTCTACCAGTCGAACCGCTACATCCCCGACCGCTTCCTCCCCGACAAGGCCATCGACGTGATCGACGAGGCCGGCGCGCGCGTCAAGCTGCGCGCCCGCCGCCACTCCTCGTCGGGCCTGACGCGCGGCGACATGCCCCGCAACGAGGTGCTCGACGAGCGCGACCGCAGCATCTACATGCGCGGCCCGAGCCTCTCCGCCCCCTTCAACGACGACGACGAGATGCTGCTCGCCGTCGAGGTCTCGAAGGACGACATCGAGGACGTCATCGCGCGCTGGACGGGCATCCCCATCACCTCGCTCAAGGAGGAGGAGACGCAGAAGCTCCTGCGCATCGAGGAGGAGCTGCGGGGCCGCGTCGTCGCGCAGCGCCCGGCCATCTCGGCGCTCGCCCGCTCGATCCGCCGCTCGCGCGCGGGCCTCAAGAACCCGAACCGCCCCGTCGGCTCGTTCCTCTTCCTCGGCCCCACGGGCGTCGGCAAGACCGAGGTCGCGCGCTCGCTCGCCGAGTTCCTCTTCGGCTCCGAGCGCTCGATGATCCGCTTCGACATGAGCGAGTTCATGGAGAAGCACTCGGTCTCGAAGCTCATCGGCTCGCCCCCCGGCTACGTCGGCCACGAGGAGGGCGGCCAGCTCACCGAGCGCATCAAGCGTTCGCCCTACTCCGTCCTGCTCTTCGACGAGGTCGAGAAGGCGCACCCCGACATCTTCAACGTGCTCCTGCAGGTCTTCGAGGACGGCATCCTGACCGACGCCCTCGGCAACACGGTGGACTTCAAGAACGCGATCATCATCATGACCTCGAACATCGGCGCGCGCTTCATCCAGAAGAAGGGCACGATGGGCTTCCAGTCCACGCCCGACTCGTCGCGCGAGAAGATGGAGGAGATGGTGATGGCGGCCGTGCGCCAGACCTTCAACCCCGAGTTCATCAACCGCCTCGACGAGATCATCATCTTCGACCAGTTGCAGGACGAGGAGCTGCTGGAGATCGTCGGCCTTCAGGTCGAGCAGCTCAACCGCACCCTCCAGCGGCGCGGCCTCGAAGTGCGCCTCACGGACGAGGCCCGGCAGTGGATCGTCGACAAGACCTGCGCCGACCGCTCCTACGGCGCGCGCCCGCTCCGGCGCGCGCTCCAGAAGTACGTCGAAGACCCGCTCTCCGAGGCGCTCATTCAGGGTAAGCTCGTCGAGTCGCCCGTCGTCGAGGTCTTCGCCGACGAGGCGGGCCTCGCCTACCGCTCGGCCGGGGTCGAGGAGCCGGGCGACGCGCTCCTGATTCACTAGAATGGCGGCCGATTAAGAAGGCGAAAGGCAGAAGGCAAAAGGCAAGAGGCAAAAAACGGGGCGAGGGGCGGCGCGATTCGCGCAAATCCTTTGCCCTTTGCCTTTTGCCTTTTGCCTTTCGCCTTGTATAATGCGCCACTTCGCGGGAGTTTAGCTTCTGGCAACGGGTCGCGGCCCGGCGCGCGTCCAAAGGCTGCCGAACCGAACAGTCAGCGCCCGCGACGCCGCAGCGCCCCGCGCCCTCCGGGGCCGCCCGCGCGGCCGACAATTCTCAGCAGCGGCTCTATTTAGAAAAGTCTCCCGAACTCATTCAAGAAGTCATCCTTGAGGCGAAAAACTAAGTTTATGCGAATTCGCGCGCCGTGGCCCTGTGTCGTGGCCGCCCTGTTGGGCGGCTTCATGCTCGTCGAGATGGCGCTGCCCTTGGCGCGGGCGCGGGCGCAGGAGGCCCAGCCGGCGGCCCCGCAGCAGCAGCGCATCGTCGAGCAAGTCCTCGTCGAGGGCAACCGCCGCCTGCCCGACGAGGCCATCCTCTACCACATCCAGACCCGCGAGAACGACGTGTACAACGAGGCGCAGGTGCGCCGCGACTTGCAGGCCCTCCTCAACCTCCCCTTCTTCGACAAGACCGAGACGAGGGTCTCGACCGAGCGGGGGCCGCGCGACGGCGTCATCGTCATCTTCGACGTGAGGGAGCTGCCCGTCATCCGCCTCCTTGAGTTCAAGGGGCTGGGGAGCCTCGCCGAGGCCGACGTGCTCAAGGAGTTCCGCGAGCAGCGCGTCGGCGTCGCCCGCGAGCAGACCTACGACCCCGTCAAGGTGAGGGCCGGCGAGCGCGTCATCCGCGAGCTGCTCGCGCAGCGCGGCTACCCGAACGCCACCATCAACACCGCCATCGACGAGGTCTCGGACACCTCGGTCGGCGTCACCTTCAACATCGATCAGGGCGACCGCGTGCGCGTCGTCGACATCGCCTTCGAGGGCAATCAGGTCTTCTCCGACGGCGAGCTGCGCGGCGCGATGAAGCTCGTCAAGGAGGCCGGCCTCATCTCGCGCATCAGGGGCGAGGACATCCTCCACCTCGACAAGCTCGAATACGACCTGCGCCAGAACGTCGTCACCCACATGCGCTCGAAGGGCTACCTCGAGGCGCGCACGGGCGAGCCGCAGGTCGAAGGCGTCGGCCGCCGCCGCACCGGCTTCCCCATCCTGCCGCTCCCGCTGCTCTCGTCGGTGGACGAGGGGCTGCGCGTCACGATCCCCGTCGTCGAGGGCAAGCTCTACCGCCTCGGCGAGATCAAGATCGAGGGGAACTCCATCTACTCCGAGGAGGTCATCCGGCAGGTCATCGGCCTGCAGGCCGGCGAGGTCGCCAACGGCCAGCGCATCGTCAAGGCCCTCGCCGAAGACCTCGACAAGCTCTACGGCCGCGCCGGCTTCATCCAGTACGAGTACGACGTCGCGCCCAGCTTCCGCGACAACGCGCAGAAGCCCGGCGAGGGCATCGCCGACTTCACCATCACCATCAACGAGGGCAAGCAGTTCACGCTGCGCCGCCTCGAGTTCGCCGGCAACACCTACACGCGCGACAACGTGCTGCGCCGCGAGGTGGCCGTCAACGAGGGGGACATCTTCGACCAGACGCTCTGGGAGTACTCGACGCTGCGCCTGAACCAGACCGGCTTCTTCGACCCCATCGACAAGGACAAGGACGCCGAGTTCCGCACCAACGAGGAGTTGGGCGAGGTGGACATCACGCTGCGCGTCACCGAGCGCGGCCGCAACCAGATTTCCTTCAACGGCGGCCTCTCCGGCATCGGCGGCTCGTTCTTCGGGCTGGAGTACTCGACCAACAACCTGCTCGGGCGCGGCGAATCGCTCTCCTTCCAGTTCGCCTTCGGCAACCGCCAGCGCTCGTTCCTCTTCTCGTTCACCGAGCCTTACGTCCGCGACCGGCCCATCTCGCTCGGCTTCTCGGTCTTCACCGAGTCGCGCAAGTTCTTCGGCGAGGGCACGGTGCTCTCGTCGAACCTCGGCGCGCTCCAGGGCCTCGGCGGCTCGGCCCTCGACTTTCTCAACGTGGACGAGGCCAACCTCTTCACGCAGAACTCGACGGGCGCCTCCCTGTTCGCCAGCGCGCCGCTCATCGAGTTCTGGCGGCCGCGCTCGCGCCGGTTCATCCAGATCGCGCGCTCCTCGCGCGTCGGCCTCTCCTACTCGATCTCGCAGTCGTCGATCGAAGACCCGCCGGTCAACGAGCTCAACGACCCGAGCACCTTCATCCCGGAGGTCTTCCGCCAGCCGAGCATCCTGACGAGCCGGGTCACGCCGACCCTCGTCTACGACACGCGCAACGCCTCGATCGACCCGACCACGGGCCGGCAGGTCTCGCTCTCCTTCGCCTTCGCCGGCTTGGGCGGCGACGTGCGCACCTACCAGCCGACGCTCTCCTACACGCAGTTCATCCCCGTCCGCCGCAAGCGCTCGGCCAACCCCGAGGTCTTCGGCTTCCGCCTCGTCGCCGGCCACGTCGCCAGCTTCGGCATCACCGACGTGATCCGCGAGGCGCAGACCGGCTCGCTCTCGTTCATCAACGGCGTCCCCATCTACGAGCGCTTCTTCCTCGGCGACGAGTTCACCATCCGCGGCTACAACGTCCGCTCGATCAGCCCCATCGTCCCGCTCGACGTCTTCGTCACGTCGCAGAACGTGGTGGTCTCGGCGACGCCCTCGGGCGATCTCGTCCCGGTCAGCGGCGTCACGCCGGGCCTGCGCGACCAGCTCGTCGGGCTCGGGACGTTCACCGGCTCGTCGGGCAGCAACTCGGTGCTCATCGACCGCAGCTTCCGCTTCCTCGGCGGCGACACGCAGCTGCTCGGCAACTTCGAGTACCGCGTCCCCATCTTCGGCCCCGTGCAGGCCGCGCTCTTCGCCGACATCGGCTCGGCCTTCAACCTGCGCTCGACGGCCAATCAGGAGTTCTCGACCGAGCTGCTCGACGACGTGCCCTTCCTCTCCTCCCTCGGCGGCCTGACGGCGCTCGCGCTCAGGCGCAACCCGCAGCTCGCCTTCGCGGCCTCCAACGGCGGCCTCGCGCTCGTCGTGCAGGGCGACCGGCTGCTGACGAAGGAGGAGCTGTCGGCGCTGACGCGCGTCGGCCCGCTCAACCCGGCGACGGGGCTGCCCTTCGGCGTCCAGCCCGTCTTCCTGCGCGCCTTCCGGCGGACGGGGGCGGACGACTCGGGCGTGCAGTCGAACACCGTGGCCCGCTTCGAGGACAGCATTTTTTCGCGCCTCGGCGACTACCGATCCAGCGTCGGGGCCGAGCTGCGCATCCAACTGCCGGTCGTCAACGTCCCGTTCCGGTTAATCTACGCCTACAACCCGAACGCCAAAACCGAGTTCATTCAGGAGCGCAAGAGCCTCTTCCGCTTCAGCATCGGGCGGACATTCTGAGGGTTTCGAGTTAAAATACGCGGGCGCGAGCTTCGGCCGTCGCGCCCTGATCCAACCGAAGGAGCAGTACAGGTAAAGTCATGAAAGTGATTCGCACCATCGCCGCGGCCGCCGTCTTCGCGGCCCTCTCCGCGCTCAGCGTCAGCGCGCAGCAGCCGGCCGCCACCCGCCCGGCCGCGCCCGCCGCCGTCCCCGACGGCAAGGTCGCCATCATCAACACCGAGGAGTTCGGCGACCCCAAGACGGGCATCGCGCGCCTCGTCAACGCCTACAACACCGTCGAGCGCGAGTTCAAGCCGCGCCGCGACGAGATTCAGACCCTCAAGACCCGCTTCGACGGCATCGTCAAGCAGATCAGCGACACGCAGGCCGTGGCCCAGCCCGCCTCGCTCGCCACGCTGCGCGATCAGGCCGAGACGCTCAAGAGCGAGATCGAGCGCAAGCAGCAGGACGGGCAGCGCGCCCTCGACAAGCGGCTGCGCGAGCTGACCGACCCCATCAATCAGGACATCGGCACGGCGCTCCAGTCCTTCGCCAAGCAGCGCGGCATCACCATCGTCTTCGACATCTCGAAGATGGGCGGCGTGATGATGATCGTCGACGGGGCGGTCGACATCACGCAGGCCTTCGTCGCCGACTACAACCAGCGCAACCCGGCCACCGCCTCGGCCGCGCCGGCCCGCTAAAAGACCGTCAGCCGTAAATCGTGAATAGCGGTCGAGTGGCGGCGCCCCCCGAAGGCTCTCGGGGCGCGCCGCCACTCGGCACGTACGATTTACGATCCGCGATTCACGACTCACGGCTTTCTTATGGAGACTCCCCTCGACGCCGTCGGCATCCAGCGCATCCTGCCGCACCGCTACCCGTTCCTGCTCGTCGACCGCATCGTCGAGCTGGTGCCGGGCGAGCGGATCGTCGGCGTCAAGCAGGTCACCATCAACGAGCACTTCTTTCAGGGCCACTTCCCCGGCGCGCCCGTCATGCCCGGCGTGCTCATCGTCGAGGCGATGGCGCAGGTCGGGGCCGTCTACGCCCTCGAACAGATCGAAGACCGCGACCGCAAGCTCGTCCTCTTCAGCGGCATCGACAACGCGCGCTTCCGCCGCCCCGTCGTCCCCGGCGACACGCTCCGCCTGACCGTCACCCCGCTGCGCGTCGGCGGCCGCGTCCAGCGCATGCACGGCGAGGCCCACGTCGAAGGCCAACTCGCCGCCGAGGCCGACATCATGAGCGTCGTCACGGATAGGAAGTGAGAAAGAGGCCGGACGCCGGGTGTCGGACGCTAGTACGAAAATCGTTTTTCCTAGCGTCTGACACCCGGCGTCCGGCCTCTCCGTTTTCCATGTCAGTCTTCGTCCACCCCTCAGCCGTCGTCAGCCCGCGCGCCGAGATCGGCGACGGCGCGCACGTCGGCCCCTTCTGCACGGTCGGCGACGAGGTGCGCCTCGGGCGCGGCGTCCGCCTCGAATCCCACTGCGTCGTGGACGGCCGCACCGAGGTGGGCGACGACACGCACGTTTACCCTTTCGTCTCGCTCGGCCTCGCCTCGCAGGACTTGAAGTACCGGGGCGAGCCGGCCGAGACGAGGATCGGCCGCCGCTGCCGCCTGCGCGAGTTCGTCACCGTCCACCGCGGCACCGAGGGCGGCGGCATGCTCACCTCCGTCGGCGACGACTGCCTCGTCATGGCGCAGGCCCACGTCGCGCACGACTGCCGCGTCGGCGACAAGGTCATCATGGCCAACGGCGCGACCCTCGCCGGCCACGTCGAGGTCGCCGACGGCGCGAACATCGGGGCCTACTCGGGCGTCCACCAGTTCTGCCGCGTCGGGCGCGAGGCTTACGTCGGCGGCTACTCGGTCGTCGTCAAGGACGCGCTCCCGTTCGCGCTCACGGTCGGCAACCACGCCCGCTGCTACGGCCTCAACACCGTCGGCATGAGGCGGCGCGACTACCCGCGCGAGACCATCGACGCCCTGCACCACGCCTTCCGCCTCCTCCTCTCCGCGAAGCTCAACACCACGCAGGCCCTCGAACGCATCCGCGCGGAGATTCAGGGCTCGCCCGAGGTGGGGGAACTCGTCCGCTTCATCGAAACCTCCGAGCGCGGGGTGGTTAAGTAGGCCCGGAGCCGCGGGTTCGAGGTTCGAGGTTGAGAACCCCGGCCCGCGACTTCGAGCTTCGGGCCCGCGGCTCCGAACCTCTTCTGATGCGTTTCGGGCTGATCGCCGGCAACGGCAGGTTCCCGTTCCTCGTGCTCGACGGGGCGCGGAGGGCGGGCGTGTCTCTGGCGGTGGCGGCGATCAAGGAAGAGACCGACCCCTCGATCGAGCAGGTCGCGGACAGCCTGACGTGGGTGGGCGTCGGGCAGTTGGGGAAGATGATCCGCTTCTTCAAGCGCGAGGGGGTGGAGAAGGCGATCATGGCGGGGCAGGTCAGGCACGTGCAGATTTTCAGCGGCGCGCTGCCCGACGTGCGGATGCTGCGGATGCTCATCAGCCTGCCGCGCCGCAACACCGACGCGCTCATCGGCGGGGTCGCCGCCGAGCTGGCCCGCGAGGGCATCGAGCTGATCGACTCGACCTACTTCCTGCGAGACCACCTGCCCGCCGCGGGCGTCCTCACCAAGCGCGCGCCCGACGCGCGCGAGCGGGGCGACGTGGAGTACGGCCTCGAAGTCGCGCGCGAGATCGCCCGCCTCGACCTCGGCCAGACCATCGTCGTGCGCGCGCGCGCCTGCGTCGCCGTCGAGGCGATGGAGGGCACGGACGCCTGCATCAGGCGGGCCGGGGAACTCGCGCGCGGCCGCCTCACGGTCGTCAAGGTCGCCAAGCCGAATCAGGACATGCGCTTCGACGTGCCCGTCGTCGGCGTCCCCACCGTCGAGCGGATGGTCGAGGCCGGCGCCACCTGCCTCAGCCTCACGGCCGGCAAGACCCTGATGTTCGACAGAGCCGAGATGCTCCAACTCGCCGAGCGCCACCGCATCTGCGTCGTCGCCTCCCAGCCCGTCTGACGCCGCCCCGCGCGGCCGCGGGCACGCATTTAGCTATTGACAGACGCCGCCCCGGCGCTTATCGTGTCCGACACACATTGGATCACCACCGTCTCCCGGTGATTATCCAGCGGCCCGCGCGGCAATCCATCAGCGGTTTGTCCCCGACCCGCGCGCCGCCCTTCTCTCAAGCGGGGGATAGTAGGTCTAGCCTGTCCCTCACACGATCCGTTCAGGAGGAAGAAATGAGAAAAAGAGTTCGTGCGGCGGGCGCCGTTTCGCTCTGCGTCGCCCTGTGCGTGGCCGTCACTCTGGCGTCCTCTCCGCCCGCGCCCGTGGGTGACCTCTCCGTCCGGGGGCGCGTGCTGATTAATGGGTCGGAGGTCGTCTCCGGCGCGGCGTTCTTCCCCGGCAGCAAGTTCGCCACCGAAAAGGGGGGGCGCGCCGAAATCTCGATGGGTAGCATGGGGCGCGTCAAGTGCCTCGAAGAGACCGCCGGCGCGGTCAGCTTCGGCGAGGGCGCGGTGGCCGGGTCGCTCGACGCCGGCATCATCCACGTCTCGAAGCCGCGCGGGGTCGCGGCCGAGTTCTCGACCGGCGACGGCGTGGTCTCGGCGGGCCGCGACGGGGAGGCGGTCTTCGTCGTCAACGTGACCGGCGGCAACACGGTCGTGAGGGCGAGGAAGGGGAGCGTCGTGCTGCGCGCCGGCGAGGTGACGAAAGTGGTCACGGAGGGGCACGAGGCCGCGGCCGGGACGCCGCAGACGACCCCCCGCGACGACGACGATGACGACGACGAACTGGGCGGCTGGTTCTGGTTCGGCGTGGCCGGGTACACGGCGATGGTGACGGCCGCCATCATCTACGTCGTCACCAACGACGGAGATGGGCAGAACGTCCCCGGCGGCCCGATCGTCGTCGACCCGAGCCCTTCGAGGTAAAGCCCCGGCGCCGAAAGTAGCGGCCCGGCCGGGAAAGGGGGAGGGGCGCCGGACTCACGTAGAGTCCGGCGCCCCTCCCCCTTTCCCGGCCGGGCCGCGGGCGTTACTCGCTCGCGCCGGTCTGGGCCTGCTGCATGGTCTTGGGGTCGTAGGGCGTCTTGATGAACTCCTGCGCCATGCGCTGGGAGTTGTCGAAGTCGATGCCGCTGGAGACGGCCTTGAGGTACTCGTTGACGGCGCGGGGGCGGTCGCCCTTCGCGTCGTAGGCGTTGCCCATCTTGATGTGCGCCCAGACCTCGATCCACGCGGGGCGCAGGCTGCCGGACAGCGCCGCCTTGAAGTTGTCGATGGCCGGGTCGTAGTTCCTCTGTTCGAGGAAGATGAGGCCGAGGTTGTAGTAGACCCACGAGTTCGACTTGTCGAGCTTGAGGGCCTCTTCGAGTTGGCGCTGCGCTTCGAGGTACTGCCCCTCGCGGAACAGCTCGAGCCCCCGGCGCGCGACCACCGAGACCCGCAGGTCTTCCGACGTGCGCAGCACCTTGTGGTTCGGGTCGATGATGACTTCGAGGGGCTTGCCCGCCGACTCGAAGTCGAAGTCGTCGCTGCGGTCGGCGACGTAGACGGTCGTGTTCACGTCGTCGCCCTCGGCCCGGAGCATGACCTCGACGGGCATCTTCAGGTTCTCCATGTTCTGCTTGAGCGTACCGCGCGCGCGGAACTTGCCCGCGCGCGTGCGGATGATCTGGTAGTCGGAGGAGAACTCGGGCACGCCCGTGCCCTCGACCCAGCGCGCGAAGAAGTAGCGCATGTTCTCGCCGGCCACGGCCGTCGCCAGCTTCTCGAAGTCGTCGATCGAGGCGTTCTTGCCGCGGAAGTCGTTGGCGAAGCGGCGCAGGAGGTCGTCGAACTTCTGCGGGCCCATCGTCTCGCGCAGCATCCGGAAGACCATCGAGCCCTTGTAGTAGACGACGGCCTGATAGGCGGCCGACTGGTCGTCGAGCGTCGAGGGCGCGCGGGCGATGGAGGCCGACTGCTCGAACATCAACGCGCGCTCCAGCATGTCGCGCTGCGCGGATTCGAGCGCCGCGCCCTGAAGCCGCGTCTCGCGGAAGGCGAACGAGCTCCACTCGGAGAGGCCGTGCGAGAGCCACGCGTCATCGAAGGACTTGAGGCCGACCGTGAGGCCCCACCACTGGAAGGCGACCTCGCGCAGCAGCCGGTCGTCGAGCGAGGTCTGGCGGCCCGAGACGAAGAAGCGGGGCGAGAGGAACTGGATGCCGGGCGCGGCGTAGGCGTCGAGGCTCGCATCGTCGATCTGCGC
>Ga0196977_1000298_pt1 | contig 28402 bp, 21 predicted proteins | sample S3v_1013CmetaG_FD_148634 | JGI IMG/M metagenome (GOLD analysis project Ga0196977, IMG submission 148634) | Soil microbial communities from Anza Borrego desert, Southern California, United States - S3+v_10-13C | ecosystem: Environmental > Terrestrial > Soil > Desert | place: USA: California... | reverse complement strand
ACGGCCCCCGAGAAAGTTCACCGTTACCGCTGCCCCGGCTGCGGCGCCGACCTCCTCTTCGAGCCGCGCGACGGCGTGCTCGCGTGCCCCTACTGCGGGCGGCAGGAGCGCATCGAGGCGGGCGGCGAGGCCGTCGCCGAGCGCGGCTACGAGGAGTATCTAAAACTCCACGCCGAGCGCATGGGGACGCTCGCGCCGTCGGCGCTCGAAGTGCAGTGCCAGACGTGCGGCGCGGCGGTCACGTTCACGCCGCCGATGGTGGCGGGCGAGTGCGACTTCTGCGGCAGCCCGATGGTGGCGCAGCCCCGGAGCGCCGACCCCGTGCTCGCGCCCGAGGGCGTGCTCCCATTCCGCGTCACGCAGGAGCAGGCGAGCGAGTCCATCCGGCGCTGGCTCTCCTCGCTCTGGTTCGCGCCCGGCGCCCTCAAGCGGATGGCCTCCGAGGAGGGCGTCGGCGGCGTCTACCTGCCCTTCTGGACTTACGACGCGCACACCGCGAGCAGCTACACGGGCCAGCGCGGCGAGCACTACTACACGACCGAGAGCTACACGACGAAGGACGCGCAGGGCAACACCGTCACGCAGACGCGGCAGGTGCGACACACGCGCTGGCACCCGGCCTCGGGGACGGTCTCGCGCTGGTTCGACGACCTGCTCATCCCGGCCACGAAGTCCCTGCCGCCCGCGCGCCTCGCGGCGCTGGAGCCGTGGGACTTGTCGGAGCTGACGCGCTACGAGCCGGCCTACCTCTCCGGCTACAAGGCGCAGCGCTACCAGCTGGAGCTGGCCGAGGGGTTCGAGGCGGCGAAGCGTCTGGCCGCGCCCGCCATCGAGGCCGACGTGCGCCGCGACATCGGCGGCGACGAGCAGCGCGTCTCGCAGGTCTCGACGCACTACTCGGCCATCACCTTCAAGCACCTCCTGCTCCCCGTCTACGTCGGCGCGTACCGCTTCCGCGACCGCGTCTTCCAGATCGTCATCAACGGCCGCACCGGCGAGGTGCAGGGCGAGCGCCCCTACAGCTTCTGGAAAATCTTCCTCTTCGTCCTCTCCGTCGCGCTCCTCCTCGTCACGCTCATCCTCCTCTTCGGTGGCGAAAGGTAAACGGGCGCCGGGCGCCGGGCGAAAGCGAATGTCTTTCGCCCGGCGCCCGGTATTTATTAGAATCGTTAATCCGCTTCGCCCGTCAATATTCATACCTAAAATTTGACGCCGCGCTTGCCCGCGCGCGAAAAAAGTAGTATCTCTAGTCCACCCTTAGAAGTTCTTCATAGGTGACAGCCGCAGAGAGCCGCGCTGCCCGCGGGCTTTCCCTATTCAGGCGAAAGACCGCGCACTCCCCCGGACTTGGCCCGCGCGCCGGTGTGCGCGTGGGCGGGAGGAGGCGGGCGGCCGGGCGGCCGGGCAAGTTCTAAGAGTCACAAACGGGCCGGGAGCGCCATGCAGATTTTCCACCACAGCACCAACACGCTCGCCAAGCTCTCCATCTTCGGCGGCCTCTTCGTCCTCGTCTTCGCCGTCTGGGTGCTGGCCGAGATCAACCGCTCCTCCTACAACACGGGCCAGTACATCGAGGTGCAGCAGCCCGTCCAGTTCTCGCACAAGCACCACGTCGGCGACGACGGCATCGACTGCCGCTACTGCCACACGGCGGTCGAGAACTCCGGCTCCGGGTCGGGGAGCGCCGGCATGCCCCCGACCGAGACCTGCATGAACTGCCACAAGCAGATCTGGGCCGACAGCCCCTACCTCGAAATCGTCCGCCAGAGCTGGCGAGAGAACAAGCCCATCCAGTGGACGAGAGTCCACGACCTGCCCGACTTCGTCTACTTCAACCACAGCATCCACGTCGCCAAGGGCGTCGGGTGCTCCTCCTGCCACGGCCGCGTCGACGAGATGCCGGCCGTCTATCAGGCCGCCTCACTCCAGATGGAGTGGTGTCTGGAGTGCCACCGCGCGCCGGAGCGCTACCTGCGGCCCCGCGAGGAGGTCTTCAACATGGAGTACAACGCCCCGAACTTCTTGGCGGAGAACAAGACCGAGGAACAACTCCGCGTCGGGCGCGAGAAGAAGGCCGAGTACCGCGTCCGCTCGACGGCCGTGCTCACCAGCTGCTCGACCTGCCACCGGTAGAGCGTTTGGGATAAGTAGATGCACATCAAAGACACTTTCCCCGAGCTGTACCAGCTCCGCCGCCCGCTCAAGCCCGAGGAGGCGCGCGCCCGCCTCAGGGAGAAGCGCGGGCGTGAGTTCTGGCAGAGCCTCGAAGAGCTGGCGGCCGGCCCCGAGTTCGAGGAGATGCTCCACCGCGAGTTCCCGCAGCAGGCCACGGGCTGGGGCGAGGGCACCGACCGGCGCACCTTCCTCAAGCTGATGGGCGCGTCGCTGGCGCTCGCGGGGCTCTCCGGCTGCTCCTACCAGCCGCCCGAGGCGATCGTCCCTTACGTCAGCCAGCCCGAGGAGATCGTCCCCGGCAAGCCCCTCTTCTTCGCCACCGCGATGCCGTTCGCCGGCGGGGCCACGCCGCTCCTCGCGCGCAGCAACGAGGGGCGCCCCACCAAGCTCGAAGGCAACGACCTGCACCCGGCCTCGATGGGCGCGGCCGACGTCTTCGCGCAGGCCGCGATCCTCTCGCTCTACGACCCCGACCGCTCCGAGACCATCGTCAACCGCGGCGAGGTGCGCACCTACACGGCCTTCCTCGCCGAGGTCTCCACGCTGCTCGAAGGTCAGCGCCCGAGGCAGGGCGCGGGGCTGCGGTTCCTGACCGAGACGATCACCTCGCCCACGCTGGCCGCGCAGATGCGCGACATCCTGCGCCGCTTCCCCGGCGCGCGCTGGCACCAGTGGGAGCCGGGCGGCGCGGGCACGAACGCGGCCGCCACGATGTCGGCCTTCGGCGCGCCGGCCACGCCCCTCTACCGCTTCGCCGAGGCCGACCGCGTGCTCTCGCTCGACTCGAACTTCCTCGAATGCGGCCCCGGCGCGCTGCGCTACGCGCGCGACTTCGCCTCGCGCCGCCGCGTCCGCGACGGCGAGACGCGCGAGCCGTCGCGCCTCTACGCCGTCGAGACGACGCCGACCAACACCGGCGTCTTCGCCGACCACCGCCTGCCCGTCCGCCCCAGCGAGTTCGACGCGGTGGTGAGCGCCATCGCCTCCGGCCTCGGCGTCGGCCCCGCGGGGCCGCAGCTCGCGGGCGAGGCCGGCCGCTTCGTCGCCGCGGTCGTCGAAGACCTGCGCGCGCACGCCGGCCGCTCCATCGTCATCGCCGGCGACGAGCAGCCGCCGCGCGTGCAGGCGCTCGCCCACGCCCTGAACGCCGCGCTCGGCAACAACGGCAAGACCGTCACCTACGTCGACCCCGTCGAGGAGAACCCCGTCGACCAGCTCGAAGACCTGCGCCGCCTCGTCGCCGACATCGACGCGGGCGCCGTCGAGGTGCTCGTCGTCGTCGGCGGCAACCCGGTCTACACCGCGCCGGCCGACCTGAGCCTGCGCGAGCGGCTGCTGAAGGTGCCGATGACCGTCCACCTCAGCCTCTACAACGACGAGACCTCGGAGCTGTGCCACTGGCACATCCCCGAGGCCCACTTCCTCGAATCGTGGGGCGACGCGCGCGCCTTCGACGGCACCGTGACGCTCGTCCAGCCGCTCGTCCAGCCGCTCTACAACGGCAAGAGCGCGCACGAATTCCTCGCCGCCTTCTCCGAACAGCCCGAGCGCACCGGCTACCAGCTCATCCGCGAATACTGGATGACGCCGGGCGCGGGGCAGACGGTCGCGCCCGTCCAGACGGGCGGAGGCGCGCAGCCGGCGAACACGCCGCCGCCGCCGCCCGCCGCCACCCCGGCGCAGCCCGCCGCCGCGCAGGGCGGCTCGCCCGTCGCGGCCGCGCCGCGCCCCGCGCCGACGCCCGCGGCCGACTTCGAGCGGCGCTGGCGCCGCTGGGTGCACGACGGCTTCATCCCCGACACGGCGCGGCGCGAGCGCGGCGTCGCGGTGCGCGGCGACTTCGCCGCGGGCCTCGCGCCCGTGCCCGCCCCGCCCGCGGGGCAGAACCGGCCCTTCGAGATCGTCTTCCGCACCGACCCGACCGTCTACGACGGCCGCTTCGCCAACAACGGCTGGCTGCAAGAGCTGCCCAAGCCTCTGACGAAGCTGACGTGGGACAACGCGGCCATCATCAGCCCGGCGACGGCCGCGCGGCTCGGCGTCGGCGAGGAGCCGGACGGCGCGGTCGCCGACGAAGGCGACCCGCCGCGCGTCAACCGCTACACGGCGAAGGGCGGCGAGGCGACGGCCGACGTGCTCCGCCTCCGCTTCAAGGGGCGCGAGGTGGACGCGCCCGCGTGGATTCTGCCGGGCCAGCCCGACGACGTGGTGACCGTCCACCTCGGCTACGGCCGCTGGCGCGCGGGCCACATCGCCGGCCGCGAGGGCACGTTCGAGCAGCCCACGGGGCCGGGCTTCAACGCCTACAAGCTGCGCACCTCGGACGCGCTCTGGGGCGGCCCCGGCCTCGAAGTCGCGGTCACGGGCGAGACCTACTCGCTGGCCTCGACGCAGATTCACTTCCAGATGGAAGACCGCGAGATCGTCCGCCACGGCTCGTTCGAGCGGTGGCTGCGCGACCCGCACCTGACGAACCCGCGCGAGGGCACGGAGATTCCGCAGCCGGCCGGCGGCAACCGCCCGCCCGAGCACCACGAGTCGCTCTACCCGAACTACGACTACTCGGAGAACCCCGACCACAACTCGCGCGGCTACAAGTGGGGCATGGTCATCGACCTCTCGACCTGCGTCGGCTGCAACGCCTGCGTCGTCGCCTGTCAGGCCGAGAACAACATCCCCGTCGTCGGCAAGGAGCAGGTGGCGCGCTCGCGCGAGATGCACTGGCTGCGGGTCGACGCCTACTTCCGCGGCGCGGTCTCCGCCCCCGGCGGCGTCTACTTCATGCCCGTCCCGTGCATGCACTGCGAGAACGCGCCGTGCGAGCCGGTCTGCCCCGTCCACGCCACCGTCCACAGCGCCGAGGGCTTAAACGACATGGTCTACAACCGCTGCATCGGCACGCGGTACTGCTCGAACAACTGCCCCTACAAGGTGCGCCGCTTCAACTTCCTGCTCTATCAGGACTGGGACACGCCCTCCCTGAAGATGATGCGCAACCCCGACGTGACGCCCCGCTCGCGCGGCGTCATGGAGAAGTGCACCTACTGCGTCCAGCGCATCTCGCACGCGCGCATCGAGGCCGAGAAGGAGGGGCGCAAGGTGAGGGACGGCGAGATCAAGACGGCCTGTCAGGCGACCTGCCCGACCGAGTCGATCGTCTTCGGCGACCTCAACGACCCCGGCAGCGCCGTGCATAGGCTGCACGCGCAGAAGAGTCGCTACGACCTTCTGGCCGACCTGAACACGCGGCCCCGCACCGTCTACCTGTCGGCGGTGCGCAACCCGAACCCGGCCCTCGAACGCGAGGCGTGAGGGGGGAGTCGCCGCCCGCCGGGCGTCGGCGAAGACGACGCGCGGCGGGCGGTAACCGAAACAGGGATTGACGAGACGGCCTGAAAGCTTATGAGCAGCAAGCTGGACAATCCGCACGACGACGCGGCGATCCACACGACGCCGGTGGTGATCGAGCCGGGCCACACCCTCGGCACGGTGACCGACAAGATCAGCTCCATCGTGCTGCGCAAGCGCACGCCGCTGGGCTGGTGGATCGGCTTCGGCATCTCCTTCATGATCGCCGGCATGCTTCAGGGCACCATCGCCTACCTCGTCGTGACGGGCATCGGCATCTGGGGCAACAACCAGCCGGTCGGGTGGGGCTTCGACATCATCAACTTCGTCTGGTGGATCGGCATCGGCCACGCCGGCACGCTCATCTCGGCCATCCTGCTGCTGCTGAGGCAGTCGTGGCGCACCTCGATCAACCGCTTCGCCGAGGCCATGACGCTCTTCGCCGTCGCCTGCGCCGGCCTCTTCCCGCTCCTGCACACCGGGCGGCCGTGGCTCGCCTACTGGATGCTGCCCTACCCGAACACGATGCAGATGTGGCCGCAGTTCCGCAGCCCTTTGATGTGGGACGTGTTCGCCGTCTCGACCTACGCGACCATCTCGGCGCTCTTCTGGTTCGTCGGCCTCGTCCCCGACCTCGCCACGCTGCGCGACCGCGCGCGCACGCGCTTCGGCAAGGTCGTCTACGGCATGGCGGCGCTGGGCTGGCGCGGCTCGGCCCGCCACTGGGCGCGCTACGAGATGGCCTACCTCCTGCTGGCCGGGCTCTCGACGCCGCTCGTGCTCTCGGTGCACACCATCGTCAGCTTCGACTTCGCCATCGGCATCATCCCGGGCTGGCACGCGACCATCTTCCCGCCCTACTTCGTCGCCGGGGCCATCTACGCCGGCTTCGCGATGGTGCTGACGCTGGTCATCCCTCTGAGGAAGTTCTACGGGCTGGAGGATTTCATCACGGAGCGCCACCTGCGCAACTCCGCCAAGGTCATGCTGGCGACGGGCCTCATCGTCGCCTACGGCTACATGATGGAGACCTTCACGGCGTGGTACAGCGCGAACACCTACGAAGAGTTCATGATCCGCAACCGCTTCTTCGGCCCCTACGCCTTCTACTACTGGGCCCTGATCGTGTGCAACGTCGTGGTGCCGCAGATCATCTGGGTGCGCGCCGCGCGCCACAGCAACGCGGCGCTCTTCGTCGTCGCCATGTTCGTCAACGTCGGGATGTGGCTGGAGCGCTTCGTCATCATCCCGATCAGCCTCCACCGCGACTTCCTGCCGTCGTCGTGGGGCTTCTACCAGCCGACGATCTTCGACTTCACGATGTTCTTCGGCACCATCGGGTTCTTCTTCTTCCTGATGTTCCTCTTCCTGCGCTTCCTGCCCGTCATCTCCATCTTCGAGATGCGGACGATGGTGCCGGGGGCCGAGATCAAGGAGGAGAAGGCGGCGTGAGGAAGGAAACGATGAGTGCGGGGCGCGGAATGCAGAATGCAGACGAGCCGCTTTTAATTCCGCATCCCGCGCTCTGCGCTCTGCGCTCTGTTCGGAGGTTGCCGTGGCGATAAAGAAGAAACTGCGTCCGCCGACTTTCGGCGTGATGGCCGAGTTCGACACGCCGACCGAGGTGGTCGCGGCGGCCCGGCGCGTCCACGAGGCGGGCTACCGCCGCATCGACGCCTTCTCGCCCTACCCCATCGAGGAGCTCTCCGAGGCCATCGGCGTCCACTCGACCCGGATGCCGCTCATCGTCCTCGTCGGCGGCATCCTCGGGGGCCTCGCCGGCTACCTCTTGCAGTACTACACGCTGGTGCTCGACTACCCGCTCAACGTCGGCGGCAAGCCGCCGCACAGCTGGCCCGCCTTCATCCCGATCACGTTCGAGATGACCGTGCTCGGCGCGGGCCTCTCGGCCGTCTTCGGCATGCTGGCCCTGAACGGGCTGCCCGAGCCGTACCACCCGGTCTTCAACGCGCCGAACTTCGCGCTGGCCTCGCGCGACAAGTTCTTCCTCCTCATCGAGAGCCGCGACGCGGAGTTCGGCCGCGAGGGGGGGCGCGACAGGGCCGTTGACCTGCTCAAGAGTTTAGGCGCGCGCGAGGTGACGGATGTCGAGCATTAAAGAGATGAGAAGGCGCGAGGCCGAAGGCCGGCGGCAGGCGAATGCGCGCCGCCCGCGGCCCGGCGCTTACGGCATCCTGCTGGCCGCCCTCTGCCTGCTGCTTCCCGGCTGCCGGCAGGACATGCAGGACACGCCGCGCTACGAGGCCTACGAGGCGGGCGGCGAGAAGTTCTCGGAGCAGGGCCGGGCCTCGCGCACGCTCGTCGAGGGGACGGTCCCGCGCGGCTTCCTGCGCGAAGACGCGCTGCTCTACACGGGCCGCGCCGGCGGCGCGCAAACGGGCGGCGCGGCCGGCGGCACGCAGGCCGGCGGGGCGGGCGGCGCGCAGGGCGTGGCCGCGCCGGGCGGCGCCGCCGCGGGCACGGCGGCCGGGGCGGTCTCGGCCGGCTCGGGCGCGGGCAGCGTGCCCGGGCAGGTCAACGTGCGCGGCAACGTCGCGGGCGGCGTGCCGGGCGCGTCGGGCACGGGCGGCGCGGACGTGTTCCCGATGGCGATTGACGAGGCGGCGCTGAAGCGCGGGCGCGACCGCTTCGACGCCTTCTGCGCGATGTGCCACGGCGCGGCCGGCGACGGCGACGGCATGATCCCGCGCCGCGGCTTCCAGCGCCCGCCCTCGTTCCACGAGGATCGGCTTCAGGAGGGGCAGTCGGACGCCGGCCACTTCTTCGACGTGATCACGAACGGCTGGGGGGCGATGCCGGCCTACGCCTACATGATCCCGCCCGAAGACCGCTGGAAGATCATCGCCTACGTGCGCGCGCTGCAACTGAGCCGCCGCCTCAATCAGGGCGAGTTGACCGAGGATCAGCGGCAGAAGGTCGCCACGGGCTACACGGAACCGATTCGCTCGAACCGGGCCGGCGAGCACCAGCGGACGGACTACGGCGGGCGCGAGCGCCCCGAGACCCGGGAGGAGAGGCACAGGTGATGGCGACCGCGAACTACACGGCCCCCGAGGTCGTCACGCGCTACCGCGGGAGGGCGCTGCTGGTCGGCGTGGCCGCGCTCGTCGTCGGCGTCGTGCTGGCGTTCCTGATGGGCGGCGTCGTGCAGGTCTTCCGCTCGTGGCTGACGGGCTTCGTCTTCTGCGCGGGGCTGGCCGTGGGGAGCCTCGCGTGGCTCATGCTCGGCCACATGTCGGGCGGCGCGTGGGCCATCACCTCGCGCCGGCTCTTCGAGGCCGCGGCGCGCACCGTGCCGCTCGTCGCCCTGATGTTCATCCCCGTCGTCGTCGCGCTCTTCGTCCACCCGCACACGCCGGGGCACGAGCACGGCGAGTCGCTCTACGAGTGGTCGAACCACTATTACGCCGAGCACGACCCCATCATCAGGTGGAAGCGGCCCTACCTGAACGAGCCCTTCTTCATCGTCCGCGGCCTCGTCTACTTCGCCGTCTGGTTCGCGCTCGCGCACCTGATGAGCAAGTGGTCGCGCGAGCAGGACTCGACGGGCGACCCGCGCGTCCGCCGCAGGATGCAGGACTGGTCGGGGCCGGGCCTGCTGCTCTTCGGCCTGACGGTGACCTTCGCGGCGATCGACTGGGGGATGTCTCTGGAGCCGCACTGGTTCTCGACCATCTACGGGCTGATCCTGATGGCCGGGTGGGGGCTGTCGGCGCTGGCGCTCGCCATCACGGTCGCCTCCTTCCTCGTCCGCCACGAGCCGATGAGAGACGCCTACCGCCCGCTCCACTTCCACGACTGGGGCAAGCTCCTGCTCGCGGTCGTGATGCTCTTCGCCTACTTCTCCTTCTCGCAGTTCCTCATCATCTGGGCGGGGAACCTGCCGGAAGAGATTCCGTTCTACCTGCGGCGGCTGCGCCACGGCTGGCAATACGTCGGCCTCGCGCTCATCCTCTTCCACTTCGCGCTGCCGTTCGCGCTGCTCCTCTCGAGGGGCCTGAAGCGGACGCCGCGGCTGCTGCGTCAGGTGGCGGTGCTGATGCTCTTCATGCGGGCCGTAGACCTCGTCTTCCTCTTCGCGCCGTCGGCGCATCAGGGCGGCGAGGCCGAGTTCCACGCCGTAGACCTCCTGCGCCACTTCCTGCCGATGCTCGCCGTCACGGCGGGGTTGGGGGGCGTCTGGCTCTGGTACTACTTCGGCCAACTCGTCTCGCGCCCGCTCCTGCCGCTCGGCGAGCCGAAACTGGCCGAGGCGATCGCGGCGACCGAGCACCATTGAGGGAGTAGTCAGTAGACGGTAGTCAGCAGTCAGTAGCGCCCCGCGCCGAGGCCGCCGACGCTGACACCGCGAACGGTTCGCTACCGAAGGTCTTCCTACCGACTACTGACTACTGACTACTGTCTACTTGAGGTTTGACGATGGCTTTCGGGAAACGTAAGCGCGACAGCATCCACGAGACGCCGGACGTGTCGTACATCACGAACCCGGACGTGGCGCACGAGCACTCGGACGTGAGCGTGCGGCCGCTCTTGTGGTTCGTCGCCGGGCTGACGCTCTTCACGGGGGCGATGGCGCTGGCGATGTACCTGATGTTCCAGTTCTTTCAGGAGCGCGAGGCGGCGGCCGAGCTGCGGCCGTCGCCGCTGGCGCGGCAGGGTCAGGATCGCCTGCCGCCCGAGCCGCGGCTGCAACTTGCCCCCGGCTTCGAGGTGCGCGACGAGGGGGGGCGCCGCATCCCGCTCGACTACGACACCGAGTCGCCCATCGAGCGCTCGCCGCAGCCGCAGTCCGAGTACTGGCAGGTGCGCGACGAGTGGCAGCGCAAGCTGAACGGCTACGGCTGGGTGGATCAGAACGCCGGCACGGTGCGCGTCCCCATCGAGGAGGCCATGCGCCGCTACGCCGAGCGCCGGAAGGGCATGCAGGCGACGGGGCAGCCGCCCCCCGCGGCGACGCCGGGCGGGCAGCAGGTTCCCTCGATGCCCAGCTCGGGGCAGCAGCCCGAGCAGCGGCACCCGTGAAGTCGGGGGGCGAAAGGCAATAATGAAAGAACGGGTTCTTAGATTCATCAGTCCGTCATCAGGGGAGGGTTCGGCGAGGCCGCGGGCGACTTTCGCCCCCGGCTTCTGGCCTCTGGCCTTGTGCCTCCTGTGCCTGTGCGCGGCCACGGCGCGGGCGCAGTACGGGCGGCCGCCGATGAGCTCGATGCCGCAGGGCGGGACGCCCGACGTGCTCAGGGACGTGAAGATCGAGCAGCGGCTCGGCGCGCAGGTTCCCTTAGACCTCAGCTTCCGCGACGAGGCGGGGCGCGGCGTGCGCCTCGAAGAGTATTTCAGGCGCGGGAAGCCGGTCGTCCTGACGCTCGTCTATTACGAGTGCCCGATGCTGTGCAACCAAATCCTGAACGGGCTGGTCGGCACGCTCGACGCCGTCAGCTTCACGCCGGGCGAGGAGTTCGAGATCGTCACCGTGAGCTTCGACCCGCGCGAGACGCCGGAGCTGGCCGCGCGCAAGAAGGAGACTTACGTCAAGCGCTACCGGCGCGAGGGCGCGGCCGGCGGGTGGCACTTCCTGACCGGCGACGAGGCGCAGGTGCGCCGGCTGGCCGAGGCCGTCGGCTTCGGCTACGTCTGGGACGAGCGCTCGCAGCAGTTCGCCCACTCGTCGGCCATCATGGTCGCCACGCCCGAGGGCAGGCTCTCGCACTACTTCTACGGCATCGACTACGACCCGCGCGCCCTGCGGCTCGCGCTCGTCGAGTCGTCGTCGTCGAAGGTCGGCTCGCCCGTCGACCAGCTCGTCCTCTACTGCTACCACTACGACCCGACGACGGGTAAGTACGGCCCCGTCATCATGAACATCATGCGGCTGGCCGGGATTCTGACGGTCATCGCCGCGGTGGCGCTCGTCCTCGTCCTGCGGCGCAGGCGCGCCGGCGAGCGCTGGGAGACCGAGATCGGGGTCGGCGGCGCGTAAAGCGCCCGGCCCGGCCCCGGCCGAAGCCCCCGGGAGAAGGGGAGTTCCGAGTGAGCTTCATCGAAGCAATGCCGCTGTTGCAGCAGATCACGGTGCCGTTCGCGCCCGAGCAGGCCTCGACCGTCGCGCCCGAGGTGGACGCCCTCTACGCCTACCTCGTGCTCATCACCATCTTCTTCTCGACGGTCATCACGCTCTGCATCATCTACTTCGCCATCGCCTACCGCCGCCGCCACGCCGCGGAGGTGCCGCGCCCGCGCCACGGCTCGATGATCCTCGAGGTGACGTGGACGGTCATCCCGCTCCTCATCTCGATGACCATCTTCGTCTGGGGGGCCTCGATCTACTTCAAGGTCTACCGCACGCCGAAGCAGGCGATGGAGGTCTACGTCGTCGGCAAGCAGTGGATGTGGAAGTTCCAGCACCAGACGGGGCAGCGCGAGATCAACGAGCTGCACGTCCCGCTCGGCGCGCGCGTCAAGCTGACGATGACGACCGAGGACGTGATCCACAGCCTCTACATCCCGGCCTTCCGCGTTAAGATAGACGTGGTGCCGGGCCGCTACACGCAGATGTGGTTCGAGGCGACGAAGGCCGGCCGCTACTACCTCTTCTGCACCGAGTACTGCGGCACGAACCACTCCGGCATGGTCGGCTACGTCGAGGTCATGGAGCCGACGGCCTACCAGCAGTGGCTCGCGGGCGGGGCCGGCTCGGAGTCGGCCGCGGCGCAGGGGCAGAAGCTCTTCCAAGATCGGGGCTGCGCCTCGTGCCACACGGTCGAGTCGGGCGGGCCGGCCGGCCGCGGCCCCAACCTCTACGGCCTCTTCGGCAAGCAGCAGCCGCTCCAGAACGGGCAGACCGTGACGGTGGACGAGACCTACGTCCGCCAGTCCATCCTCAACCCGCAGGGGCAGCTCGCCGCGGGCTATCAGGCCATCATGCCGACCTATCAGGGCCAGCTCACCGAGGAGCAGGTCTTGCAGCTCATCGCCTACATCCGCTCGCTCGGGGCCGAGCAGGGCGCGACGGCGGGCGGTGCGGCGGCCCCGCTGACGGGCGGCGGCCCTCCCGCGCAGCAGCGCATGAACCCGCTCGCGCCGACCACGCTGCCCGAAGGGGCGGGCGCCGGCGCGCAGGGCGGCCCGGGCAACGCGAACGCCGGCGGGCAGGGCGCGGCGGGCCCGCCGCGGCAGTAGCCGGCCGGCGGGCGCCCGGCCTCGGGGCGGGGCGGGCGGCGGCCAGACGCCGCGGCCGCGAAGGGGCCGCGGGCCGGACAGTAAGCGCAGTCATACGGGGACGAAGCAATTTATGAGTAACCAACCGGCAACCGAGGCCCGCGGTCAGGAGTGGCGCAGCCGCTTCCCGGCGGTCAACTACCTGAACGCCGACTACGGCATCAAGTCGTGGCTCCTCACCGTAGACCACAAGCGGATCGCGCTCCTCTACCTGATCTCGATCAGCTTCTTCTTCGCCATCGGCGGGGCCTACGCGATGGCGATCCGCATGGAGCTGTTGACGCCGCAGGGCGACCTCATGCAGTCGCACACCTACAACAAGGTGTTCACGCACCACGGGATCATGATGGTCTTCTTCTTCCTGATCCCGTCGATCCCGGCCACGCTCGGCAACTTCCTCGTGCCGCTCATGATCGGCGCCAAAGACCTCGCCTTCCCGAAGATCAACCTGCTGAGCTGGTACGTCTACATGGTCGGGGCGATCCTGACCTTCGCGGCGCTCCTGAACGGCGGGGTGGACACGGGCTGGACGTTCTACACGCCCTACTCGACGGCCTTCTCGAACACCTACGTGGTCTTGGCCGGCGTCGGCATCTTCATCACCGGGTTCTCGTCGATCCTGACGGGGCTGAACTTCATCGTCACCATCCACACGATGCGCGCGCCGGGGATGACGTGGTTCCGCCTCCCGCTCTTCATCTGGTCGAACTACGCGGCGAGCCTCATCATGATTCTGGGGACGCCGGTCATCGCCATCACGGTGCTGCTCGTCGCGCTGGAGCGGCTCGCCGGCATCGGCATCTTCGACCCGCGCCTCGGCGGCGACCCCGTGCTCTTCCAGCACCTCTTCTGGTTCTACTCGCACCCGGCCGTCTACATCATGATCCTGCCCTCGATGGGGGTCATCTCGGAGCTGGTCGCCACCTTCTCGCGCAAGCCCATCTTCGGCTACTCGTTCGTCGCCTTCTCCAGCCTCGCCATCGCGGTCTTCGGCTTCCTCGTCTGGGGCCACCACCTCTTCGCGTCGAGCCAGTCGGTCTACGCCGGCATGATCTTCTCGATCATCTCGTTCGTGGTGGCGATACCGAGCGCGGTGAAGGTCTTCAACTGGACGGCGACGCTCTACAAGGGGTCGATCTCCTACGACACGCCGATGCTCTACGCCTTCGCCTTCATCGGCCTCTTCCTCATCGGCGGGATGACGGGGCTGTTCCTCGCCGCCCTCGGCCTAGACATCCACGTCCACGACACCTACTTCGTCGTCGCCCACTTCCACTACGTGATGGTCGGCGGGACGATGATGGGCTACCTCGGCGGGCTGCACTGCTGGTGGCCGAAGATCACGGGGCGGATGTACCCGGAGGGGTGGGCGCGCTTCGCGGCGCTGGTCATCTTCGTCGGCTTCAACCTGACCTTCTTCCCGCAGTTCCTCGTCGGCTACATGGGGATGCCGCGCCGCTACCACGCCTACCCGACCGACGAGCCGATGTGGCAGGTCTTGCACGTGATGTCTTCGGGCGGGGCCTCCATCCTCGGCATCGGGATGCTCATCCCCGTGGTCTACTTCGTCTGGTCGATGCGCTACGGGCGGTTCGCGCCGGCCAACCCGTGGCCGGGGACGGGGCTGGAGTGGCGCACGCCCTCGCCGCCGCCGACCGAGAACTTCGCCGTCACGCCGACCGTGACGTGGGAGGCTTACGAGTACCGGCCGATGGAGGAGACCGAGGTCATCGGGCCGGGCAAGACGCCCGACCAGCCCATCGGCGGCCAGCACCCGCTCAACCAAGCGGAGACGGAGAAGAGGCAGTAGGGAAATGCGGGAGTCAGGGCGCGGGGCGCGGGATTAAAAACAAGTCCTTCGTTCCGCGCTCTGAGTTCTGCGCTCGTTTGGGAGGTTTCCTTTGGCACACGCGGAAGCAGTCGAGCACGGGCACCACGCCCCCGAGGCGGCGCACGAGGCGCTGGCGCACCACTTCGACAACCTCGAACAGCAGCGCGAGGCCGGCGCGCTCGGGATGTGGGTCTTCATCGCGCAGGAGGTGATGTTCTTCGGCGGGCTGTTCCTCGCCTACCTCATCTACCGGATGAAGTACCCCGAGGCCTTCATGGCCGCCAGCAACCACCTCGACTGGAAGCTCGGCACGGTCAACACGGCCGTGCTCATCACGTCGAGCCTGACGATGGCGATGGCCGTGTGGGCGACGCAGGTGGGGCGCGCGCGCCGCACGCAGGTGCTCTTCATGGCGCTGACGATGCTGCTGGGCTTCGTCTTCCTCGGCATCAAGGTCGTCGAGTACAGCACGAAGTACCGCGACGGGCTGATCCCCATCGCCGGGTGGTTCGACCCGCACTTCGCGCTCCCGGCCGGCGTCACCGTCCAGAACTTCCAGATGTTCTACTGGATTTACTTCGCCATGACGGGGCTGCACGCGCTGCACATGATCATCGGCATCGCCATCCTGATCCCGATCATGTGGGCGGCGTGGCGCGGCCGCTACTCGCCCGAGTACCACGCCCCCGTCGAAATCTTCGGCCTCTACTGGCACTTCGTCGACATCGTCTGGATTTTCCTCTTCCCGCTCCTCTACCTGCTCGGCGTCCACTTCCACGCCGGGGGGGGGCACTGAAGCAGTAGTCAGTAGACAGTAGCGCTCCGCGCCGCGACCGCTGACGCCGACACGCTGACGATACGATACCGAAGGTCTTCCTACTGACTACTGTCTACTGACTACTGACTACTTGAGGTCTTTATGTCCGAACACATCGTCCAACGGAAAGTCTATTACGGGGTGTTCCTCGCGCTGCTGGTCGGGACGGCGGTGACGGTGCTGGCGGCGCAGGTGGACTTCGGGCGGATGAACGACGTGGTGGCGATGACCATCGCGGTGACGAAGATGATGCTCGTGCTGCTCTTCTTCATGCACGTCCGCTACAGCTCGCGGCTCATCTGGGTCATCGTCGCCTCGATGTTCTTCTGGCTCATCATCCTCCTCTCGCTCACGCTCTCCGACTACACGAGCCGCACGTGGTTCGGCCCGAACGTCATCGGGTGAAGGGCGCGGCGCGCGCCGGCTGTGGCGCTCCGGCGACCGCCACAGCGGGCGCGGCGCGCGGGGCGGGTTCGAGTACAATGTGGCCCGGCGCGGCGGAGGCTGCCGCGCCGGGCCTTTCGATTCTCTCGCGGAGGTGCGGGGTCAGAGTTTGCTGAGGCGGGTCGTCATCGGCGTCTTGCGCTTCGCGCTGCGCGTCTTCTTCCGGCGCGTCGAGGTCGTCGGCCTTGAGCGCGTGCCGCGCAGCGGCGCGCTCCTCTTCGTCCTCAACCACCCGAACGGCCTCGTCGACCCGGCCTTCCTCCTCTGCTTCGCGCCGCGCCGCGTCTCGTTCCTCGCCAAGTCGCCGCTCTTCGGCACGCCCGTCGTCGGCTTCTTCGTCCGCAGGATGGAGGCCATCCCCGTCTACCGCTCGCAGGACGAGGGCGCGGACACGGCGCGCAACCGCGAGACGTTCGCGCGCGCGCACGAACTGCTCCGCCGCGGCGGCACCATCGCCATCTGCCCCGAGGGCAAGTCGCACAGCGAGCCCTCGCTCCAGCCCTTGAAGACCGGCGCGGCGCGCATCGCTTTGGGCGCGGCCTCGACCGAGCCGCCGCTCGACCTGAAGATCGTCCCCGCCGGACTCTACTACACGGCCAAGACCACCTTCCGCAGCGGCGCGCTGCTCTACTTCGGCGAGCCTCTGGCGGTCGAGCCCGTAGCGCCCGGCGCGGACGGCGAGCCGCCGCGCGAGGCCGCGCGCCGCCTCTCCGACCGCATCGCCGACTCTTTGCGCGCGCTCACCTTGAACGCCGACCGCCACGAAGCCCTCGCCGTCGTGGCGCGCGCCGAGCGCATCTTCTCTTCGGGCGACGAGGAGGAGGAGCGGGGCGGCGACGGGAGCCTCGCCCGCGAGCTGCGCCGGCGCCGCCGCTTCGTCGAGGGCTACGCCTTCCACCGCGAGCGCTCGCCGGCGCGGCTCGCCGAGCTGGAGCGGCGCATCTGGCAGTACGAGGAGGAGCTGCGGCAGGCCGGGCTCGAAGACCCGCGCCAGCTCTCGACCGGGGAGGTCGCGCGCCACGCGCGCCCGTGGCACCTGCTCTCGCGCGGGCTGCTGTTCGCGCTGCTCGCGCCGGCGGCGCTCCTCGGCGCGCTCGTCCACTTCCCGGCCTACAAGCTCGCCGGCCTGCTCGCCACGCGCCTCTCGCAGAACTACGACGACGTGCTCTCGACCTTCAAGATCATGGCGGCCATGCTCCTCTTCCCCGCGACGTGGCTCGCGCTGGCCGCGCTCGCCTACCTGACGCGGGGCTGGTGGGCGGCGGGCGCGGCGCTCGCCGCGGCCCCTCTGGCCGGGTACGCGGCGCTGCGCACGCGCGAGAAGTTCGACCGCTTCGTCGCCGGCACGCGCGCGCTCGTCTTCTTCGTCACCGAGCGCCGCTTCTTCCGCCGCCTCCTCGACGAGCGCCGCGCCATCCGCCGCGAAATCCTCGCCCTCGGCGACGAGGCCGAACGCGCCGGCGCGCTCAACCGAACAACCGAAGTCCCGAGTTGACAACCGAGGCCCGGCCGCGAGGGGGGGCGTTGAGCTTAAACGTAGCCTCAACGCCCCCCTCGCGGCCGGGCCCCCGTTCCTCGAAACTATTTCATCCTCTTCAGCTCGGCCTCGGCGGCGATGAAGCCGAAGCTGGTCTGCTGGGGGCCGCGCGTGATCTCTTTGAAAATCTGCGCCGCGCGGTCGGGCCGCCCGTGATAGAGGTGCCAGTTGCCGACGCCGTAGGCGACGCTGGCGAAGCCGAGCGTCGCCCTCTTCTTCGACGCCTCGGCGAGCAGCGCCTCGGGCGTGACCCGCCCCTTGTACATCTGGACGAGGCGCTCGTAGTCCTGACTCTCGATGATGTCCGCGCCGTCGTCCACGAGGTCGAGGACTTGGCGGGCCTCCGCGTCGCGCCCCAGCCGGCGCAGGGTCATGTAGAGCCAGTGGGCCGTGGCGACGAGCATGTCCGGGTTCTTCGAGAACTTGAGGCACTCGCGGTAGGCGGCGCGCGCTTTGCGGAAGTCGCCGCGGAGGTAGTGGGCGAGGCCGAGGTGGTAGAAGACGTTCGAGTTGAGCGTGCTGGTCGGGATGCCGCGTGCGTTGGGCAGGCCGTCGGGTTCGATCTCGTCGGCGCGGCCGCGGACGAGGCGCGCGGCCCGCTCCAAATCCCTGACGGCCGGGCCGAGGCAGCGCAGCGTGAGGTAGCGGTGGCCGCGGTGGCGGTAGAGGCGCGCGTCGCGCGGGTGCCTTGAGATGGCGCTGGTGTAGACGGCGACGGCCTCCTCGAAGCGGCCGAGGTAGGCCGCGCGGCGGCCGAGCCAGATGGCCGCCTCGGCGTCCGAAGGGTTCCGCTCGTAGGCGGCGCGCGCCTCGGCCAGCCTCGCCTCCAACTCGCGCCGCGCCTCGGGCGCGGGCTCCGGCGCGGAGACCTTCGAGGCCGGGCAGGGCGCGGGCGCCGGCGTCGCCTCGCGGCCCGACGCCGCGGCCGTCGCGCAGGCGGCGAGGGTGATGACGAGCGAAGCGGTCATCACCCTCGTTATCGTTAACGGTAGTCTCATTTTCAAGAATCACGCGGCCGCGACCGCCCCCCGCCCGCGGCCGAAGGGGAACGTCAGCGGGGCGCGAAGTTGTAGGTGAGGGTGCCCGAGAACTGGGCCGGCTTGCCCCTCACGATGAGCGGCGCGAAGCGCGCGCGGCGCGCCGCCTCGACCGCCGCCGGGCGGAGCAGCGGGTCACCGCTGACGGCGTGCGCCTCGGTCACGTTGCCCCGCTCGTCCACGCGGACGCGCACCGTCACGACCTGCGCGCGCACCGACTTCGCCTCCGGCGGGAAGGCGGGCTCCGGCTTGCTGAGCGCCTTCGAGTTCAGCACCCCCGCGGCGACCACCGGCGTCCGGCGCGCGGGCGCGGCGGCGGCGGCGCGGGGCGCGGCCGGGCCGGCGGGGATGGGCGGCGGGGTGTAAGAGTCGGCCGTGAGCGGCGGGCCGCCCTTGTCACGCGCCTGCCCGCGCGCCGCGCGTTGCCTCGCGAGCGCCTCCTCGTGCTGCCGGTTGTACTCGGCCTGCTGGTAGGCGTTGCCCTCCATCTCGGCCAGCTTCGCGGCCTCGCGCAGCAGGTTGGCGCGGTACGTCCATGCGTTCAGGCTGTCGGGGCTCAGCCGCGTGGCCTGATCGGAGAGGATGAGCCCCTCCGAGACGCACTGCTGCGCCCGCAGGAAGTCGGAGGCGTCGGCGGGCCGCTTGTACTTGACGACCGCCTGCGCGGGCGCCGCCTCCTGCTTCCGCTCCTGATTCTGCTCGGGCTTCCGCTCCTGACTCTGCTCGGGCTTCTGCTCGGGCTTCTGCTCCTGCGTCCCCTTGTTCTTCTCGGTGATGTCGTAGGAGCACTGCCACTGCTTGGAGGCGAGGGCCGACAGCGCGTCGGCGCGCTGCTCGGGCGTGGCCGTGTCGTCGTTGGCGCGGCGCAGCAGCAGCTCGCGCAGCCTCTCCTCGTTCTTCATCTTGGTGTGGAGGAAGAAGACGGCGCGGTACGCGTCTTCGTCGGCCGGGTCGCGCTCCAGAACCCGCTCGTAGGCCGCGACCGCCTCCATCCCCTTCGCGACGTTCTCCGGCGTCTGGTCGCCCGGCTTGTACTGCTGCTGGACGGCGCGCGCGGCGAACAGGAGGGCGTTCTTGTTCGACGGGTCTAGTTCGAGCGCGCGCTCGAAGCGGCGCTGCGCCTCGGCGAAGTCGCCCCGGCGGTAGGCCGTCGCCCCGTGGTTGATCTCTTCCTGCGCCGAAGCCGCGGGGGCCTGCCCGGCGGCGGCCGCCGCGGCGGCCAGCATCAACATCGCGGCGGCGATTGTCTGTCGCATCATCACTGACTCCTTTCCCGTCTGCTTAAGACTTGCGGCCGAGCGCGACGGCCCGCTGGTAGGCGGCGTAGACGGCCTTCGATAAGACTGTGCGCAGGCCGCCTTTCTCCATCTGGTAGATGGCCTCGGCCGAGGTTCCGCCCGGCGAGGTGACCATGTTGCGCAACTCGGCCGGGTGCTTCTGCGACTCGCGCGCGAAGAGCACGCTCCCCAACATCGTCTGCGTGACCAGCTCCTGCGCGACGTGGCGCGAGAAGCCCATGTGGACGCCGGCGTCCACGAGCGCCTCCATCATCATAAAGATGTAGGTCGGCCCCGTCGCCGAGAGCGCCGTCGCCATGTCGATCATGTTCTCGTTCTCGACGTGCATCTCGCGGCCGAGCGCGCCGAGGAGCGCGCGCACCACCGCGAGTTGTTCCTCGCCCACCCCCGGCGTCGCCGTCCACGCCGTCATCCCCTCGCCGATCTGCGCCGGCGTGTTCGGCATCGCGCGCACCACCGAGGCGTGGCCCAACTCGCCCGCCAACGTCTCCATCCGCGCGCCCGCGACGACGGAGAGCGCGAGCTGCCCGGCCGCGAGCGCGCCCCTCAACTCGCCCAACACCTTGCCGACCCTCTGCGGCTTGACGGCGAGGACGACGACCGACGCCGGCGCGCCCCCTCCGCCCGCGCCGCCGGGCCGCGACGCGACGGCCGCCTCGCGGTTGCCCTCGACCACGCGGATGCCGTAGCGCTCGCGCAGCTCGTCGCGGCGCGCGGGGCGCGGGTGGCTGCCGGTGATCTGCCCGGGCGTGACCAGCTCGCGCCGGAGCAGCCCGGCGATCATCGCCTCGGCCATCGCGCCGACGCCGACGAACGAGAGCCGCGCCCCGCCGAGCGGGTTCGCCTCCGAAGGGTCACTCGTCATCTTTCGCCTCTTTGAAGAAAGACGTTAAGGGCGTGAACCGAAGTCGCCGGCCGTCGGTCGTCGGTGAAGACAAAGGGCCGACGACTGATGACCGGGAACCGGAAACCGACGGCCGGCGGCGCGTCTTCCCGGTTCACGATTCACGGCTCACGGCTTTTTACATCTGCGTGAAAACTGCCCGCGCCGTTTTTGCTACCATCGGCGGCACGCCGAGGTCAAGAGACGCGCCGCCGACGTTCGTCTCGAATCGCGGATTCCTGATAAAATTCTGCCGGCCAACCCGAACACACCTAAGAGGAGAATCGAGATGAAGAACCTGCGGAAACTCTTCCCCTTCGCCGCCGCGCTGCTCGTCGCCTGCGCCGCCGCGCCCGCGCTCGCGCAGTCCACTTTGCGCCTGCCGCGCGCCAGCCAGAAGGCCACCGTCATGCAGACCGTCGGCGTCACCGACATCTCCATCACCTACAGCCGCCCCGGCGTCAAGGGGCGCAAAATCTGGGGCGACCCGCCGGCCGGCGCGGCCGCCGGCACCGCCACGCTCGACGACGGGCGCGCCCGCGCGGCCGACGCCGCCGTCGTCCCCTTCGGCCGCGTCTGGCGCACCGGCGCCAACGAGGCCACGCTCTTCAAAGTCACCGACGACGTGCTGATTAACGGTCAGCCGCTCGCGGCCGGCAGCTACAGCCTGCACACCATCCCGGGCCGCGACGAGTGGACGATCATCTTCAACCGCGACGACGGCCAGTGGGGCAGCTTCACCTACGACGAGAAGAAGGACGCGCTGAGGGTCAAGGCCAAGCCCGTCGCGGCCGCCGACACGCAGGAGTGGCTCAGCTTCCAGATCGACCCCGTCAACGAGTCTTCGGCCCGCGTCAACCTCCGCTGGGAGAAGCTGACCGTGCCCTTCACGGTCGAGGTCGAGGACGTGCCGGCGCTGACGCTGGCGAAGGCGCGCGCGGCCGTCTCGGCCGCCAAGCCCGATGACTGGCAGACGCCCTTGCAGGCCGCCAACTACATGCTCCAGAACAAGCTCGACCTCGCGCAGGCGATGACGTGGGCGGAGCAGTCCGTCAAGGCCAGAGAGAACTTCAACAACCTCAACCTCAAGGCCCGCATCCTCGCCGCGCAGGGCAAGACGGCCGAGGCCGTCGCCACCGGCGAGAAGGCTTTGCAGGTCGGCCGCGCCGCCAACGCCAACGCGCAGGCCCTCGCCAACTTCGAGAAGACGCTCGGCGAGTGGAAGGCCAAGCAGTAGCCGGATAAGCAGCGGCCGCGGAGAAGCGGAAACATTAAAGCCCCCGCCGGGGAGTCGAGCGCCTGATTCAAAGCCCGACTCCCCGGCGGGGGCCTTTATTGTTCGTCTGCCCTCCGCGCCTCTGCGCCCCCGCGCCCGCCCCAGAAGGCGGTGATGACGAGGGCCGCGGCGATGACGGCGAGCGCGCCGATGACGTTGAACCAGAGGTAGGCGATCCGGGTGTAGAAGAAGCAGTAGAGGACGACGGCCTCGCCGACGACGGCGCCGACGAAGGCGGCCGTGCCGCCGACCTTCCGGAAGTAGAAGGCGAGGAGGAAGATGCCGAGGATGGTGCCGTAGAAGAGCGAGCCGAGGCGGTTGACGGCCTCGACGAGCGAGCCGAGCTGGCCGGCGTACTGCGCGAAGGCCATCGCGAAGACGCCCCAGAAGACGGTCGCCAGCTTCGACGAGACGAAGTAGTGGCGCTCGCCGCGCCCCGCGCTCACGATGCGGCGCTGGAGGTCGACGACCGTGGTCGAGGCCAGCGCGTTCAAGGCCGACGCGCACGAAGACATCGAGGCGAAGAAGACGGCCGCGAAGACCAGCCCGACGACGCCGGCCGGCAGGTGGTGGATGACGAAGTTGAGGAAGACGTAGTTGGTGTCTTCGGGCCTCGGGCTCTGCTCCTTCAGAATCCCGACCGCACCGGCGCGAATCTCTCTGGCGCGCGCGTCGGCCGCGAGCAGGTTGGCCTCGGCCGCGCTCTCGGCCGCCTCGTCGCCCGCGCGCAGCGCGCCGACGAACTCGCGCGCCCGCGCCTGCTTCTCGGCCGACGCGGCGGCGTAGTCGGCTTCGAGCGCGCGGAACTCGGCGCCGCGCCCGCCCGCGCGCGCCCGCTCGGCCTCGACCGGGTTGAAGAAGACGGGCGGCGTGTTGAACTGGTAGAAGGCGAAGACCATCGCGCCGAGGAAGAGGATGAAGAACTGCATCGGCACCTTGACCAGCCCGTTGAAGAGCAGCCCGAGGCGGCTCTGCGCGACCGACTCGCCGGTGAGGTAGCGCTGCACCTGCGACTGGTCGGTGCCGAAGTAGGAGAGCGCGAGGAAGCAGCCGCCGACGAGGCCCGACCAGAAGTTGTACTGGTTCGTCACGTCGAAGGAGAAGTCGATGGCGTTGAGGCGGCCGAGGCGGCCGGCGACGTGCGCGGCCTCGGCGAAGGAAACGTCCGCGGGCAGGAGCCAGACGATGGTGAAGAAGGCGACGAACATCCCGCCCATGATGATGAGGAACTGCTGGAAGTTGGTGTTGTCGACGGCCCGCGCGCCGCCCGTCGCCGTGTAGAGCGTGACCGAGCCGCCGATGACGAAGATGACCCAGCGGATGTCCCAGCCCATGATGACCGAGAGGATGACCGACGGCGCGTAGATCGAGACGCCGGTCGAGAGCCCGCGCTGGACGAGGAAGAGGGCGGCGGCGAGCGTCCGCGTCTTCAGGTCGAAGCGGCCCTCAAGGTACTCGTAAGCCGTGTAGACCCTCAGCCGGTGGTAGATGGGCACGGCCGTGGCCGCGAGCACCACCATCGCGACGGGCAGCCCGAGGTAGAACTGCACGAAGCGCATCCCGTCGGTGAAGGCTTGGCCGGGCGTCGAGAGGAAGGTGATGGCGCTGGCCTGCGTCGCCATGATCGAGAGCGCGACGTGGTGCCAGCGCATGCTGTGGCGCGCGACGAGGAAGTCGTCGAGGTCGCGCGTGCGCCGCCCCTTCCACAGCCCGTAGAGCACGATGCCGACGAGCGCGGCGATGAGCACCGCCCAGTCCAGCGGCCTCATCGGAACGCCCTCGTGAACAGGTAGAAGAGCACGACCAGCACGGCCAGCCACGCCAGCACCGCCCCGTAGAGAGCGCGCCAACTGCCGCCGAACGGCGGCGGCTCCTCCTCATATTTTCGCGGCGGTTGCCCGGCCGGTGTGTTTGACATGATTCGTCGCGGGAGCGGGACGGCGGCGGGTCGGTTCGGGTCACGGCAGCGACGGCCCGCCCGCTACCGCCCGCGGCCCTGCGTGCCCGCCGAGATGAAGTTGGCGAAGAGCCTGTAAGCGCCGGGGACGCCCGCCGGCAGTTGGCGGAAGAAGGCCAGAGAGGTGTAGACGTAAGTCCCCCGGCCGTGGCGCGCGACGAGCGTCGAGCCGCGCTTCTCCGGCTCGCCGGGGTCGCTCATGCCGAAGAGCGGCGCGTAGCGCGCGTCCCACTCGGAGGGGAACTCAAGGCCGCGCTCCTGCACCCAGCCGTCGAAGTCGGAAGGCACGATCCTGTTCGGCGCGTTCAGCAGCTCGTGCTGCGGCGCGAGCAGGCGGACGGCCGCGTCCTCGACCGTGACGCGCTCGCCGCGCGTAATCTTCAGCGGGAAGGGGCCGAGCGCGAAGCCGTCGAGCGCGCGCTCGGCCGTGTTGTACTGCGCGACGAGCGTGCCGCCGCGCTCGACGTATTCGAGCAGGCGGCGCTGCTGCCGCCGCAGCGCGGGCCGCGTGTTGTAAGCGCGCACGCCGGTGACGACGGCGTCGAAGCGCGAGAGGTCGGCGCTCTCGAGCTCCGCGTCCGAGAGCAGCACGACTTCGTAGCCGAGCTGGCGCAGGGCCTCGGGCACTTCGTCGCCCGACCCCATCACGTAGCCGACGCGCGAGCCGTGCCGCCGCACGTCAGTCCGCGCGAGCCGCGCCGACGCCTCGGGGAAGACGACGAGGCGCGGGATGTGCGGGTAGTCGATCTCGACGTGGCCGCGCGTGAAGCGCCGGCCCGCGGACTCGAACTCCGCCGTCAGCGTGGCGACCCCGGCGGCGGCCGGCGGCGTCACGTCGAAGTCGGCCGTGAACTCCTCGCCCGCGGCCTTGAGCGTCACGGGCGTCTCGGCCGGCGCCGACGCCCAGCCGGCCGGGAGCTTCAAACGCAGCACGCCCGACGAGGCCCCGTCCGTGTTGCTCTTCAGAGAGACGCGGACGCGCTTCGGGGCGCGGTCGGGGAAGACGAACGCCTGACCCTCGACGCGCACGGCGACCTCGGGCACGACGGCCACGGGCCGGTACAACTCGCCGCGCACGCGGTCAGTCCAGCGGTAGAGGACGGGCAGCGCGAACGAGATGTTCTCGCCGCCGAAGGCCGTGGCGCGGACGACGACGGGCACGGGGCTGTCGGGCGAAGGGTCGCCGACGAGCTGCTGGTCTCCGACCTTGAAGAGCCCGCGGCCCGGCGCTTCGCGCAGCCAGTAGGGCTGGCTCAGCTCGGCGTTGGCGGGCACGCTCACCTCGGCCGTCACGGGCCGGTTGTTCTTCAAGTCGGCGTTGACTTCGTGCGAGCGGCCGTCGCGCAAAGAGACGCGCTCGAATTTGAGGGGCGCGTCGGAGCGGTTGACGAGCGTGACCTTGACGGGAATCTGCGCGCCGGGCGCGGCGTACGGCTCGGCGGCGACGGCCTCGGCCCACAGGCCCGCGCAGGCGAGGATGAGTCTGAAAAGCTCGTTACCTTTGGCGCGCACGAGCGGGTCGTCCTGCGGGAGCCGGCGCAGCGCCGCGCGCGCGCGAAAGAGCGCCGGCAGCAGCGCCTGCGGGTTCGACGGCCGGAATTCGCGCGCCGCCTCGGCCAGCAGCCGGCCGACCTCTTCGCCGCCGGCCACGCGGCCCCAGCCCAAGTCCACGCCCTCGAAGATGTCCTTCGCGGCCGGCTCGCCCGCGAGGTGCGCGAAGTAGTTCGGCGTCGAGCCGCGCCGCCCCTGCGAGCCTTGCCCCTGACTCTTGTGCTCGCTGCGGCTCTCGGCCGCGACCTCGGTGTAAGACTTGCCGAGCAGGGGGTCGTACTCGCCCACGTCCACGGTCAAAAGTTTGTCGGCGCCGGCGGGCCTTTCGCCGCCGCGCGCGAAGACGTTCCAGATGAGGCGCTTGGGCCGCCACGGGCGGACGTGGTCGAGCTGTTCGGGGAAGCGCGCGGGGTCGCCGGCCGCCTCGAAGGCTTCGCGCGCGAGGACGGCCGAGGCGGTGTGCTGGCCGTGGCCGCCCTCGCCGGTCGTGGGGAAGCGCGTGATGATCACGTCGGGGCGGAAGCGCCGGATGACCCAGACCACGTCGGCCAGCGCCGGCTCGCGGCCCCAGACGCTCAAGGTCTCTTCGGGCGACTTCGAGAAGCCGAAGTCCACGGCGCGCGTGAAAAACTGCTCCGCGCCGTCGAGCCGGCGCGCGGCCAGAAGCTCCTGCGTGCGCACGAGGCCGAGCAGCTCGCCCTTCTCCGGCCCGAGCAGGTTCTGCCCGCCGTCGCCGCGCGTGAGCGAAAGGTAGGCGGTGCGCGCGCCGCGCCCGTTGGCGAGGTAGGCGAGCAGGGCCGTGTTCTCGTCGTCGGGGTGCGCGCCGACGTAGAGGGCCGTGCCCAGCACGCTCAGCCTCTTCAGCGCCAGAGACATCTCGGCCGCGTCCATCGCCGCCGGCGACTGCGCGCGCGCCGTCGGGAGGAGGAAGAGGAGCAGTAGGGTTAAGACGAACGGGTGGCGAAGGGATGACTTCTTCATGCTTGATGAATGCGCCGGCTTGTTCTCGTCAGTGCGGGTCTATTGTTCCCAAGCCCGCGCGGGCGGGTCAACCGCGGCGATGTAAAAAAGTTTCGCGCCGCGGGCGAAAGGGCAGGGCCGCGGGCGGGTCGGGCTTGCCCAAAGTTCGACCCCGCCCGCTGCCGCCTGCGGCCCTGTCCCTGTCTTAACTCGAAGCTCGAAACCTGCGTTTCACCCCGGCGGCGTGACCTGACGCGGCCGCGTGTCGGCGGGCGTCGGCGCGGCGGCCGGCGTCGGCGCGGGCGCGGCGTTGCGGTTGTTGGCGTTCAGGTTCGAGTTGGCGCCGCCCTTCTGCTCCTGCTGCTTGCGGAGTTGCTCCTGACGCTTGAGGAAGGTCTCGCGGCGCTCGCGCCCCGAGCGCGCGCGTTCGAGCAGGTCGGCCGCCGGGTAGTTGTCGGGGTTGACGGCCAGCGCCTTCTCCAGCGCGCGCACCGACTCGGCGTAGTCGGCCAGCTTGTAGTGGGCCAGCCCCAGCTCGTAGAAGCGGTCGTCGTCCTCCTCGGGCGCGTGCTTGACCGACTCCTTGAAAGCCTTGACCGCCTTCTCGTACTCGCCGAGCTTCGAGTAGCTGAGGCCGAGGAAGTACTGCGCGTCGAAGTCCTCGTCGTCCTTCTTCACGCGCTTCTCGTAGACCTGCGCCGCCTCCCGAAAAGCCTTCTCGGACTCCTCGTCCCGCCCCGTCGCCGAGAGGGCGAGGCCGAGGCGGTAGTGGGCCTCGGCGAACTCGGGGTCGAGGCGGACGGCCTCGCGGAAGGATTCGACGGCGGCCTCGTCGCGGTTGCGGCGGTAGTCGCGCAGGCCGCGCTCGAAGTAGGCGCGGGCATCGCTGCCGGGCGGGAGCGGGGGTTCGTCTTCGGGGTTCGCGGCGGCGGCCGGCGAGGCCGCGGCCACGGCGTTGCCGTTCGCGTTGACGTTCTCGGCGTCGGCCGCGCCCGCCTGCTTCCTCCACCAGCAGCCCGACCCGGACAGCACGAGGGCGGCGCAGGCGCAAAGTGTGATGGCTCTCATCGCTCGCAATGGCTCTGACTGAAATTAAGGAGGGAAGACGAGCAACGTATCTACGCCAAAACAGCCGGAGAGTCAAACGCGGGTGGCGGGTGTCGGGGGCCGGGCGTCAGGTGTCGGGTGGCGGGTTCGAGCGCCTGTCTTTCCCCGGCCCCCGACACCCGCCACCCGCCACCCATCTTTGGACTGTTGATTGCTTACCCTTGCGGGCGGGGGGATGTGTGTATCGGTAGCGGGCACGGAGGCCGGGAGATGGACGAGAGAGGCCGCGTAAATGTTTCGGGGGGAAGGGTTGAGGCCGACCCGGAGGTGACGCTGGCCGCGCCGCGCTTCGACGAGAAATCCGTACAGCGCGCGCAGCCGGCCGTCCCGCTCGCGGCCCGCGCGCGGGCGAGGCCGTTCAATCTGCTCGCCGTCTGCCTCGCGGCGGCGCTCGCCGGGGCCGTCGCCGGGGCCGCGGCGCTTAAGCTCTACCAGCGCGACTCAGCCGCGACCACGAACGCCGACGCGCGCCCCGCCACCCGCCTCCTCGCCGAGACGAGCGCGCCGGGCGGAACCGAGACCCCGCGCGCCGACACCGCCGCGCCGGCAGCCGAGGCGGGCGAGACGGCCGAGGCCGAGACTTTGAAGGCGGCGGGCGTGCGTGAAGAGGCGGCCGGCGACGCGGAGGCCGAAGCCGCGGGCGGCACGGGGGCGACGGGCGGGGACGCCGCATCCGCGCCGCGCGACGAGGCGGCCGCTTTGCGCGGCGCGCTCGGCGAGTGGCTCGCGGCGACCAACGCGCGCGACATCCCGCGGCAGATGAGTTTCTACGACCGGCAGGTCGGCTCCTTCTACCTCGCGCGCAACGTCTCGCGCGCGGCCGTGCGCGCCGAGAAGTCGCGCGTCTTCGCGGCGGCCTCGGACGTGGACGTGCGCGCCGGCGAACCCGACATCCGCCTCTCGCCCGACGGCCGCGCCGCCGTCATGCGCTTCCGCAAGCGCTAC
>Ga0196977_1000297_pt1 | contig 28450 bp, 25 predicted proteins | sample S3v_1013CmetaG_FD_148634 | JGI IMG/M metagenome (GOLD analysis project Ga0196977, IMG submission 148634) | Soil microbial communities from Anza Borrego desert, Southern California, United States - S3+v_10-13C | ecosystem: Environmental > Terrestrial > Soil > Desert | place: USA: California... | reverse complement strand
AGCTCGGGGTCCTTGCGGGCGGTCTCGGCGCCGCGCTGGCTGCGGCCACTTTCGTGCCGTTGCACCACCGCCTTACCCACTGGGCCGAGCACCGCTTCCAGAAAGAGCTGATCCGCTTGCGCAAGGGCCTGCCCGCACTGATGGGCGACTTGCGCGAGACCGCGCCGCCGGCGCGCATCGCCGCCGCCGCGCTCGACAGGGTTGCGATCGGGGTGCGGGCCAGCCAGGCCGCGCTGGTGATGGACGGGATGCTCGTCGATGCCCGTGGAATCGCCGCGAGCGAGGTCGAGGACTGGCGTGCCGCCTGGCAGCCGGCCGCACGCGACGGTTTCGATATCGACCGGCACGATCCGGTGTTCCCGTTGCGCATCCCGCTCGAGGCCGACGGGCACGGGCGCGTCGGCTGGCTGCTGCTCGGACCGCGGCCGGACGGAAGCTTCTATGGCAAGGACGAACGCGAGACGCTGGCCCAGATCGCCGACCCGGTCGCTCGCGCGCTCGAGATCGCCGCCCGCCGCGAAGCGCGCGAGGCGGCGGAGCGCGAGCTATGGCGGGGCCAGGCCAAGCTCAACGCGCGCCTGCTCAAGACGCTCGGCTCGCTCGACCACAAGCTCGGGCGCCTGCTCCCCCCGGCGGCCGAAGCGGCGGAGTAGGCCGCCGGCACCCCGCTAGGCTTCCCCCGTCTTGCGCGGCGCGGTTTCCTTGAGGAACAGCGCGATCAGGAAACCGAGGACCAGCCCGCCGATCGTGAAGGTGAAGACGTGCTCGATGCCGTAGGCGCCGGCGATCTGGCCGGCGATGCTCGGGGCGACGCCGCCGCCGAAGATCTCGCCCGCGCCGATGACCAGGCCGGCGACCGACGCGACCATGCCGAGCGGCGCGGCTTCCGCGGCAACCGGTCCGGCGAGGATCGCCAGCGCCGAGAAGTTGAACAGCGAGGCGAAGAACAGCAGCCAGAACAGCGTGGACAGGCTGCTCGCGTCGGCGTGGGCGAACAGCCAGGTGAACGCCGCCGCGAGGATGTACGACAGCAGCGTCGCCAGCTTGCGGCCGATGAAGTCGGACACGGTCGGCATCGCGAACTGGCCGAGCGCGCCGCCGAACCCGACGGCCGAGAACACGAAGCCCATGTCCTGGACCGAGAGCTTCAGGTAGTCGGTCAGGTAGCTCGGGGCCATCGCCGCCAGCACGAACACGCCGCCCATCGCGCACATCAGCGTCAGCATCGCCAGCGGCACGTTGCGGTGCCGGAACAGGTCGGCGAAGCTCGGCCGTGCCACGGGCGCGGCCGAAGGCGCGGCGGGCGCCGGCTCGCGCACCAGGAAGAACATCGCTGCCGCCATGATCAGCCCCGGGATGCCGACCAGCAGGAACACGGTGCGCCAGTCGGTCACCAACAGCAGCTGGGTGGCGATGATCGGGCCGATGGCGTTGCCCATCAGCGAGATCATGCACTGGAAGATGCCGTTGTTCATTCCGCGCCGCTTCGGGTGCGAGGCCTCGACCGCCACCGCCACGCCGATCGAGGCGACCGGCCCTTCGGCGAGCCCCATCACCGCGCGGATCACCAGCAGCGCGACCAGCCCTCCGGCCATGCCGGAGAAGGCCGACATCAGCGAGAACACGATCACCGCCGGGATGAGCACCTTGCGGCGGCCGACCCGGTCGGACAGGAAGCCCATCGCGAACGCCGACAGGCCCCAGAACACCGCGAGGATGCCGACCAGGTTGCCGAGGTCCTCGTACGTCAGGCCGAGCTCGCCCATGAAGGCGGGAAACAGCACCGGCAGGATGAAGCGGTCGAGACCGACCAGCCCGAAGGTCAGACTGAGGACGAGGATGATCTTCCACTCGTAGCCGGTATCCCAGCCCTTGGTTTGCTGTTGCATGTCCCCCCCTTTCGATTGTCTCAGGTCACTCCACCGGCAAGCCGAACATCAGCGCGCGGACGTATTTCACCGGCGGCGAACCGTGGCTCAGCACCGCGTCGTTGTAGCGCCGCAAATCGAAGTCCGGCCCCCAGCGCTGCATCGCCTCGCGGCGCAGCGCCAGGTGCTCCTCGTAGCCGGTGAAGTAGCTCAGCAGCTGGACCGACGAGAGGTTGGCGCGGATCCATTTGCCGGCCGCTTCGCGCTCCTGCTGGAACGCGCCGGTCATCATCAGCTCCATCGCCTGGTCGCGGGTCATGCCCTCGGTGTGGATGCCGATGTCGAGCAGCGTGTTGGTGACCGAGCGCAGCCGCATCTTGAGCATGGTGAGCTTGAACAGCCTGCCGTCCTCGGTGCCGTCGCCGCCGAGATAGCCCTGCTCGGCCATCAGCCGCTCCGCATAGACCGCCCAGCCTTCGATGAACGGCCCCGATTGGAGCACCGCGCGCAGCGGGTCCTTGTCGCGCTTGGCATGGTCGAGCTGGAGGTAGTGCCCGGGCATCGCCTCGTGGATCGACAGGTCATGGAGCATGTACAGGTTGTATTCGGTGAGGAAGCTGGTCGCCTGCTCGTCGGTCCACTCGGGCGGGATCGGCGAGACGGCGTAGAAGTTCGGCAGGTCGGCCTCGAGCGCGCCGGGCGGGTCGTCGTAGGCGACCGAGTTGCCCTGGTTGAAGGTCGGCATCGTCACCACCTGCACCGGGCCGGTCGGCATTCCGACGAAGCCCTTGGCCCGGACGAACTCGGTCGCCTCGGCGAGCGTCTCGCGGGCGCGCTGCTCTAGCTGGTCGCGCGGGGAACGGCGCGCGTAGCTCTTGGCGAGCGCGCATTCGATCGCTTCCTGCTGGGTGGCTTTGTCGCAATCGGGGAACGTGCGCGCGAGCCGCTCCATTTCCTCGCGGGCGTCGGCGAACGCCGCTTGCGCCCGGGCCTTGAGCTCGGGCCGGGTCATCGAGCTCATCAGCTCGAAGCCCATCTTGCGGTCGTAAAGCTGCGGGCCGAGGCGGAACTCGCCGGTCGCGTTCGGCACCAGGACCTCGTCGAGCCACCTCTGGTGCTCGGCGAGCGCGGCGCGCAGCGCGGCCGAGGCGGCGTCGAACCGCACGCGCGGCACGCCGCTGCGCGCCACCTCGGGCGCGATGATGGTGTCGACGATCTCGGCGATCCCGGCATTCTGCCGCGCCACGGTCTCGGCGTGGACTTTGGGGACGCGCGCGGGATCGAGCTGCCGCCGCGCCTCGGCGAGGAACGCGGGGAGCTGCTCCATCCGCGTGGTCACCGCCTCGAAGCGCTGCGGCCAAGGCGCGAAGTCGCGCGCGACCAGCGCGTACAGCGCGTTCGACGCGGCGGTGTTGTAGGCTTGCGGGTTCCACGCCCAGGTCTGCAGCGTCTCGAGGTCCCACAAGTCGTACTCGAGGGCGTTCGTCAGCAGCGCGTAGTCGACCTGGTTGTCGCGCGTCAGCCGGGCGGGGTCGACCGCGGCCAGCGCCGCGAGCAGCTCGCGGTCCTTTGCCGCGCGCGCCTGGCGACCGGCTGCATCTATCGCCGGCAGCTCGGCGTCGTGCCGGTGATCCCCGAGCTGGGTCGCCAGGATCGGATCGAGCGCGGTCAGCGCGTCGATGTACTGCCGGCCGATGCGTTCGAACGCCGCGTCGGCGTCCGCTTGCGCGGCCGCGCTGTCGGCCGGTGGCGCCGGGATGGTCGCGCAGCCGGCGAGCGACAGGCCGGCGGCCAGGACGAAGCTGCGCAGGCGCATCGTGGTGTCCCCCCTTGCGCCGAGGGCTACCAGCCCGCAAGCCGCGCGTCGATGCCCGGCGCGGCGGTTACGCTCAGAAGCTGCCCTTGACGACGAAGCTGACGATGCGCCCGACCTCGCGCCGCCGCGCCTCGTGGAACAGCACCGGCGAGCGGTTGCGCGGGCCGGCGTAGACGAACCGGTCGAGCACGGCGTCCTGCTCGAGGATGTTGTTCAGCCGCGCCTGCAGGGTCAGGCCGAACACGTCCTTGTGCTCGACGAAGGCGCCGAACGCGTCGCGCAGGCTGTAGTCGAGGCCGACCTCGGCGAGGCGGTAGTAGGGCTCGAACGCGGTGGTGCGGAAGCTTGCGCCCCACGCCCAGTCGCTGCCCGGCACGTCGTGGCGCAGCGCGACGCTGAGGTTGCGCGGCTGGAAGCGGTCGAACCGGCGCGTGCCGCCGGTCACCGGGTCGAGCAGGCGCGATTCGCGCACTTGCGCGTCGATGTCGAGCTTGGCCCCGCGGAACCCGAGCGGCTCGAGCCGGACGGTGCTGTTGAGCGACAGGCCGTACGACCGGGCGCTGGCGATGTTGCCGACCGCCTCGCCGCCGCGCGGCAGCGGGACGATGGCGACGTAGTCCTCGATCCCGTCGTAGAACAGGTTGGCGGTCACCCGGCCCCACGGGCCGAGGCTCTTGCCGATCTCGAGGTCGAACTCCCAGCTTTGCTGCGGCCGCAGCTCGTTGTTGCTCTCGTTGGTGTTGTTGTTCGACAGGTTCACGTCGGCGAGGAAATCGCCGAAGTTGAGCTGGCCGACCTTGCGCGCGCCCTTGAGCGACACGTCGAGCCCGTCGAGCGGCGCCCAGGCGAGCGAGAACGAGCCCTTCGGGCGCTTGAAGCTGCGCGACAGCGCGTCGGCCCCGGTCTGCGCCAGCTTCGAGTACTCGCCGCCGATGCTGAGCTGCAGCGACAGGTTCGCGGCGAGCGGGCGGCCGAACGACAGGATCGTCTCGTAGCGGTCCTCGGTGACGCCGCCGCTGCCCGACGGGAACGGGATCGCCACGAACTCGCCCGACGGCCGCAGCAGCGCGAGGCCGGCGACGTTGCCGAGGCGGTTGAAGGCGGCCTCGCCCGAAAGCTGGACATCGCCGCCGAGCATCTTCCAGCGGTATTCGCCGCGCCCGATCCGCTCGCCCGAGTCGCTCGCCTGGGTGAAGCGGCTGCCGGTGCGCGGTGCGCCGCTGTCGGGATCGACGGTCAGCTCGGTCGAGAACGCCGAAGTGCGGAAGCTTTCGAGCCCGATCAGCTTGAGTCGGCCGGGGCCCAGCGCGAACTCGAAGTCGCCGCCGATTTCGTAGTTGTGGCCGCTCGAATGCGACCGCAGCGCCTCGACCAGCGCCGGCGCGCCGGGCGCCGCGATCACGCGCTCGTCCTCGGTCGAATCGGACCAGCTCCATTGCCACGATGCGCTGAGGTTGGCGACCGAGCTGCCCGGTCCATCGATCCGCAGCTGGGTGCCGATCTTCGGCGCGTGCGATACGTTCCACGTCTCGCTGAAGCGTTCCTCGACGGCGCCGAAGCGGTCGGTGATCCGGTTCGGCCCGCCGGTGCCGCCGTAGAACGGGTTGTTGTCGACCGCGAAGGTGAAGGCGACCGGCCCGCGCGTGCCGGTGAGCGAGGCGCGCGCGCCGGCCCAGCGGAAGCCGGCGAAGTCGGTCGGCAGCTGCGGGCTCCACTCGAACTGGCCGCGGACGCCGGCGGCTTCCTTGCCGGTGATGATGTTGGCGACGCGGCCCGAGAGGCCGGGAATGTCGAGCGTCGCGCCGTCGACGAACTCGATGCGGATCACGTTCGCGGCGGCGATGCGGCTCAGCCGCTGGGTGACCGAGTCCGACTTGCTCGAGACCCGCTCGCCGTTGAGCAGGACGTTGCCGGTCGCCTCGCCGAGCCCGCGCCCCTGGCCGAAGCTCTCCTGGATGTTGAACCCGGGAACCTGCTGCAGCATGTCGAGCGCGCTGCGCGGGGCGTACTGCGCGAAATCGAGCGGCGTGTAGACGATTTTCTGCTCGGTGGCGGCGGCGGGCGTGCCGTCGGCCGGCGGCGGCACCACGGCCGGCGTCGGGGGCGCCGCGTCGCCGGTGTCCTGCGCGAGCGCCGGCGCGGCGACGCCCAGCGCCAGCGCACAGCAGCCGAGATGGAGCGCAAGGCGCCGCACGCAGGTCCCCCAGATTTTTTCGGATCGTTGACTAAGTCCGGCCCGATAGGGGGAATCGCCGCTTGATACAACCTAGTTCGTGTACGCGATTGTATCGCTCCACTTGTCGAACCCGGGCTCGGGCAACGCCGCGCTGCGGGCGCGCTCGTACGCCGCGCCGGCCTGCAGCACGCCGGCGTCGGCCCATTTCGCGCCCATGATCGACAGCCCGACGGGCAAGCCTTCGACCGCGCCCATCGGCACCGAGAGGTGCGGATAGCCGGCGATGGCCGCCAGGCTGCCGGCGCCGATCGAGCCGTCATAATGGTCGCCGTTGACAAGGTCCGTAGTCCACGCCGGTCCGACGGTCGGCGCGACGAGCACCGTCACGCGGTGTCCGGCGAGCAGCTTGTCGATGCCCTCGGCGCCCGCCAGCCGCAGCGAGTTGGCCCGCGCCGCCTCGTAGGCCGCGCGGTCGGTGGCCTTCTCGGCCATCAGGAAAATCTCCTGCCCGAACCAGCGCATCTCCTCCGCCGCGTGGGCGTCGTTGAAGGCGATCACCTCGGCCAGCGTGCGCACCGGGAGGTCGGCCGGCGAGCCGGCGAGATAGGCGTTGAGATCCGCGCGCAGCTCGTGCTGCAGCACCAGGAACTCGTCCTCGCCCATCTTCGGATCGGGTTCGTAGTCGATCTCGACCAGCACCGCGCCGGCGCTCCTGAGGTCGGCCAGCGCCTGCTCGAACACGCGCGCCACGTCGGGATGGCCGCCGACGGCCTTGCGCAGCACGCCGATCCGGACGCCCGCCAGCGAGGCGCTCGCCAGCCCCTGGGTGTAGTCGGTCTTGCGCGCATCGGCCTCGGCGGTCGCCGCGTCGGCCGGGTCGCTGCCGGCGATGGCGTTGAGCAGCAGCGCCGCGTCGGCCACCGAGCGCGCCATCGGCCCGGCGGTGTCCTGGCTGTGGCTGATCGGCACGACGTGCGTGCGGCTGACGAGCCCGACGGTCGGCTTGAAGCCGACGATGCCGTTGACGCTCGCCGGGCAGGTGATCGAGCCGTCGGTCTCGGTGCCGAGCGCCGCCCACGCCAGCCCCGCCGCCACCGCCGCGCCGCTGCCCGAGGACGAGCCGCAGGCATTGCGCTCGGTGGCGTGCGGATTGCGCGTCAGCCCGCCGACCGCGCTCCACCCGCTGCTGCTGCGGGTCGAGCGGATGTTGGCCCATTCGGAGAGGTTGGTCTTGCCGAGCACGATGCCGCCCGCCGCGCGCAGCCGCGCAATCAGCGGCGCGTCGCGGCCGGTCAGGTTGTCCTTGAGCGCCAGGCTGCCGGCGGTGGTCGGCCACTCGCGCGTCTCGATGTTGTCCTTGACCAGCACCGTGCGCCCGCCGAGCGGCAGTCCGGCCGCGAGGGCCGCCTCGGCCTCGGCCGCGGCGTGCCGGGTGTCGGCGACCACGATCACCGCATTGAGCGCGGGCCCGGCATCGTCGAGCGCGGCGATGCGGGCGAGATGGGCGGCGGCGTCGTCGCCCGAGCTGGCGAGCGCGGGGGACGACAGGGCGAGCAGCGCGGCGAGCGCGGTGGGAGTCCTCATGCCGCGCAGCTTGCCACCGCGCGGCGCGGACGCAAGCGCTAGAAGCTGCCGCGCACCGTCAGGCGATAGATCGTCGAGACGTCGTTGCGGCGACGTTCGTGAAACTCGATCGGGGTTCGGTCGCGCAGGCCGGTCCACACCGTGCGGTCGAAGATGCTCTGCCCGCCGCTGAGGTTGAACACGTTGAGGTTCACCGTCAGCCCGAACACGTCCTTGTTTTCGATGAAGCCGAAGCTGTAGACCGGCCCCTCGTACTCCTGGCCGACCTCGAACAGCCGCACGTAAGGCCGGTTGATGCTCCAGTTGACCCCGCCGCCGAGCGCCCAGTCGCTGTCGGGCACGTCGTAGCGCAGGCTGAACTCGCCGCCGGTGTAGTTGTGGCTGCTGAACGGCCGCCCGAGCCCGGTGAGCGGGTCGGCCAGGTTCGAATCCTCGATGCGGCCGTTGGCGTTGATCTTGGCGCCCTTCCAGCCGAGCGGGTCGAGGTTGATCGTGGCGTTGAGCGAGGCCCCGTAGAGCTTGGCATCGCCGACGATGTTGCCGCGCGATTCGCCGCCGGCGACGGGAATGATGTCGATGTAGTCCTCGATCAGCCGGCCGTAGAGCCGCAGCGTCGCCGAGCCCCACGCCTGGAGGTTCTTCTTGGCCTCGAAGTCCGCCTCCCACGCCTGCTGCGGCACCAGCTGGACGTTGCCGGCGTTGCCGGTGTCCTGCGCGAGGTTGACGCTCGCGAGGAAGTCCCCGAACGACAGCTGGCCGACGGTGCGGGCGAGCTTGAGCGACAGGTCGAGACCCTGCACCGGAGTCCACGCCAGCGTCGCCGAGCCTTTCGGCCGCCAGAACGTGCGCACCAGCCCGCCGGGGCCGGTCTGCGCCAGCTTCGAGTACTCGCCGCCGGCGCCGAACTGCAGGCTGAGGCCCTTGCCCAGCGTGCGGTTGTGATTGAGGATCACCTCGTAGCGGTCCTCGGTCACTCCGCCGGTGCCGCTCGGGAAGGGGATCGGCACGAACTCGCCCGAGGTGTCGAGGAACGACAGGCCGGAAACCTGGCTGTAGCGGTTGAACGCGGCCTCGGCGTCGAGCTGCCAGCTGCCGCCGAGCATGTTCCAGCGGTACTCGCCGCGGCCGATGTGCTCGCCGTTCTCGCGGACCTGGTCGAAGCGGCTGCCGGTCGGGGGCGAACCGTCGGCCGGGATCAGCAGCGAGATGGCCGGGCCGGAGAAGCGGCCATAGCTCTCGAGCCCGATCAGCTTCAGCCGACCGGGGCCCACGGGGAACTCGACGTCGCCGCCGAATTCGTAGGAATAGCCGTCGTCGTCGTTGTCGAAGTCGCGGAAGACATCGACGTCGGCGACCAGGTCGCGCGTCTCGTCGTTGCTGAAGTCGGTGTAGGTGCGGCTGTGGTTGGCGTTGAAATTGGCCACCAGGCTGCCCGGGCCGTCCCACTTGACGCGGGTCGACAGGCGCGGGAACTCGCCGACGAACTGGATCAGGTTGTCCCGGTGCTCGAGCACGTTGCCGAACCCGTCGGTGATGATCGCGCCCTCGCCGCCGCCGGCCCCGCCGCGTCCGGTGCCGTGGGTGTAGGCGGCGCTCCATTCGAGCCGCGAGGTGGCGCCGCTGACCGAGATCTCGCCGCCGCCGAAGCTCGTCTTGGCGTAGCGCGGGCGCCAGATGGCGCGGTATTCGAAGCGCCCGCTGATGTCGCCCGCCTTGGTGACGATGTTGGCCACCTGGCCCGACAGGCCGGGGATGCCGAGCGAGGCGCCGTCGACGATCTCGATCCGCTCGACCCGGCCCGAGGTAATGCGGTTGAGCTGGTCGATGACGCTTTCGGATTTGCTGGCGATGCGCTCGCCGTTGATCAGCACGTTCTCATTGGCCTGGCCGAGCCCGCGGCCCTGGTCGGCCGAGATGATCGTGAAGCCGGGCACCTGGCGCAGCATGTCGAGCGCGTTCTTGGGGGCGAACCGGGCGAAATCGGCCGGCACGTAGGTATCGCGCGCGGGCTCGCCGGCTGCTTCCTCGGTCGCCACCGGCGGCGGGGCGTCGCCGCTGTCCTGCGCCCAGGCAGGCAGCGGCGCGGCGGCCAGCACCGCGAGCGCGGCAGACGTCGATCGCAGTCCCTTCATTCCCCACCGCTGATTACGCTTGTAGTTTGGAGCGTGCCCTAACCGATCGGCCGGGCATTGGCAGCGCGCATCGACCGATGCCGAATGCCGCCCGACGAAAGGCTTGGCGGGGGGCGCACGAACGGCCTTGAACAAGCGGACGCCACACGCGACATAGGCGCTCCGAAAGAGGAGAGGCATTTTTCATGATCGATGTGTTCGGCGGTATCGGCGGTGGCTTTGGCGCCCAGGGCAAGTTCCATACCGATCCGGTGACCGGGGCGCTGGTCCCGGTCGTCGTCGAAAGCACCAGCCGCGGCGAGCGCAGCTTCGACATCTTCAGCCGCCTGCTGCGCGAGCGGATCGTGTTCATCACCGGCGAGGTCGAGGACCACATGGCCTCGCTGATCGTCGCCCAGCTGCTGTTCCTCGAGAGCGAGAACTCGCAGGACATCTCGATGTACATCAACTCGCCGGGCGGCGTGGTTACCGCCGGCATGGCGATCCACGACACCATGCAGTACATCAAGCCCAAGGTCCGCACCGTGTGCGTCGGCCAGGCGGCGTCGATGGGCAGCTTCCTGCTCGCCGCCGGCGAGCCGGGCATGCGCGTGGCGCTGCCCAACGCGCGGATCATGGTCCACCAGCCCTCGGGCGGGGCGCGGGGCATGGCCTCGGACATCGAGATCCAGGCGCGCGAGATCCTGCGCATCCGCCAGCGGATGAACGACCTCTACGTCAAGTACACCGGCCAGAGCCTGACCGACATCGAGAAGGCGCTCGACCGCGACACTTTCCTCGAGGCCGAGGAAGCGCTCAAGTTCGGCATCGTCGACAAGGTCTTCGCCCACCGGCCGAAGGACGAGGAAGGCGGCGAGGCGAGCGGCTCGGGCGGCGCGCCGGAGTAAGCCCGGCCGCCGCGGCCTTGCTCGCGGCGAGTGTAGCATTTTGGCAACCTTGCCCCTTCAGGCTGGAGCAAGCCGGGCGTATTAAGGTTGACGCAATTGATATTGCATCCTTCCGGGCTACATTCCCGGGGGCGAATCCCCTGACGGCCGAATCTTCGGCGCGGTCCGGGCCATGGACGAGAGCATGACCAAACTGAGCGGATCCGACAGCAAGAGCACCCTTTACTGCAGCTTCTGCGGCAAGTCGCAGCACGAGGTGCGCAAGCTGATCGCCGGGCCGACGGTGTTCATCTGCGATGAATGCGTCGAGCTGTGCAACGACATCATCCGCGAGGAGACCAAGGGCGGCATCGCCGGCAAGAAGGACGGCGGCATCGCCACGCCGCAGGAAATCTGCGCGACGCTGAACGACTACGTGATCGGCCAGGACCGCGCCAAGCGGGTGCTCTCGGTGGCGGTCCACAACCACTACAAGCGCCTCAAGCACAGCGGCAAGGCGGGCGACGTCGAGCTCGCCAAGTCCAACATCCTGCTCGTCGGCCCGACCGGCAGCGGCAAGACGCTGCTCGCCCAGACGCTCGCGCGCACGTTCGACGTGCCGTTCACGATGGCCGACGCGACCACGCTGACCGAAGCCGGTTATGTGGGCGAAGATGTCGAAAATATCATCCTCAAGCTGCTCCAGTCCTCCGACTACAACGTCGAGAAGGCGCAGCACGGGATCGTCTACATCGACGAGATCGACAAGATCACCCGCAAGGCGGAAAATCCCTCGATCACCCGCGACGTCTCGGGCGAAGGCGTGCAGCAGGCGCTGCTCAAGCTGATGGAAGGCACCACTGCTTCGGTCCCCCCGCAAGGCGGGCGCAAGCATCCCCAGCAGGAGTTCCTCCAGGTCGACACGACCAACATCCTGTTCATCTGCGGTGGCGCCTTCGCGGGCCTCGAGAAGATCATCGGCGATCGGCTGCAGAAGCGCTCGATCGGCTTCGGAGCCAACATCGCCGATCCCGAGCAGGGCCGCATCGGCGAGACGCTCGAGAAGTGCGAGCCGGAGGACCTGCTCAAGTTCGGCCTGATCCCCGAGTTCGTCGGCCGCCTGCCGGTGATCGCCACGCTGCACGATCTCGACGTCGCGGCGCTGGTGCAGATCCTCAAGGAGCCGAAGAACGCGCTGGTCAAGCAGTACCACAAGCTGTTCGAGCTCGAAGACGTCGAGCTGACCTTCACCGAGGACGCGCTCGAGGCGATCGCCAGGAAGGCGATCAAGCGCAAGACCGGCGCCCGCGGGCTGCGCTCGATCGTCGAGGCGATCCTGCTCGACACGATGTTCGACCTGCCGAGCATGGACGGGGTCACCGAAGTCGTCGTCGACAAGGACGTCGTCGACGGCCGCAAGGACCCCGTGCGGGTGGTCACCGGCGACGGGAAGAAGAAGGAAGCCGCGGCCTAGCGTCGCCGCGCCCTCCTGCTCACGTCAACTGCAGTCGGCGCAGGGCTCGTCCGCGCCCGTCTCGACCTGCACCGTCGCGTGGCCGATGCGGAAGCGATGGTCGAGCTCGCGGGCGACGTCGCGCAGGAACGCGCCGCCGGGGTAGCCGGCCGGCATCACGAGATGCGCGGTGAGCGCGGTCTCGGTGGTGCTCATCGGCCAGATGTGCAAGTCGTGGACGGCGACGACACCGGGCAGGCCTGAGAGGTATTCGCGCACCGCGCCCTCGTCGATGCCGTCGGGCACCGCCAGCAGGCCCATCTTGACGCTGTCGCGCAGCAGGCCCCACGTGCCGAGGCCGATCACGCAGACGATGACCAGGCTGGTCAGCGGGTCGATCCACAGCTCGCCGGTCAGCAGGATCGCGACCCCCGCGGCGACCACCCCGACCGAGACCAGCGCATCGGCTGCCATGTGCAGGAACGCGCCGCGGATGTTGATGTCGTGCTTGCGCCCGCCGGCGAACAGCAGCGCGGTGGCGCCGTTGACGACGATGCCGACGCCGGCGACGACGATCATCGTCAGGCCCTCGACCGGGGCCGGGGCGAACAGCCGGTCGACCGTCTCGATCAGGATTGCGCCGAGCGCCACCAGCAGCAGCCCGGCGTTGGCCAGGGCGGCGAGGATCGAGCTCGACTTGTAGCCGTAGGTGAACTTGGGGTTGGCCGGCCGCGCGCTCATGTAGGCCGCGCCCCAGGCGATCAGCAGGCTGAGCACGTCGGACAGGTTGTGCCCGGCGTCGGCGACCAGCGCCATCGAGCCCGACCACAGACCGAACCCCGCTTCGATCAGCACGAACGCCGAGTTGAGCAGCACCCCGAGCGCGAAGGCGGGGCCATAGTCCTTCGGCGCATGCGGGCGGGCATGACGGTGCGCGTGCGCGTGCCCGTGCCCGTGCGAGTGATTGTCCCCCATCGTCAGGGAAACTCGGTCCGCATGACATTCCAGTCAACCCGTCCCTCGATGCCGTCGAGGCGGCGGAAGTTGGAGGCCTGCCACACGGCCCACGGGCGGGCGCCGAAGTCGGGCTCGAGCACCAGCGAGCGCAGCCACAGCGGCCGGTCGAAGCGGGCGCTGATGCGATGGGCGCGGTCGAACTCCTCGGTCAGGTAGAGCACCGCCCGGCGGTCGTAATGCGCCTCGACCGGCCCGAGGAACGCCGCCAGCTCGCCTGCGACGTCGGAGATGCGCGGCCGCTGCGTGCAATTGCCGGTGTATTCGAGGTCGACGGCGGGCGGCAGCCCCCGGTCGTCGCGCGGCACGGTGGCGATGAAATGGGCCGCTTGCTCGGCTCCCGGGCGGCACAGCGTGAAGAAGTGGTAGGCCCCGCGACGGATGCCCGCCCGCGCCGCCGCGCGCCAGTTGGCGGCGAACGCGCGATCGACGTGATCGCCGCCCTCGGTGGCCTTGATGTAGGCGAAATCGACGCCTTGGGCGGGCAGCGCGGCCCAGCCGATCGCGCCCTGGTGGTGCGACACGTCGATGCCCTGGCGAGGATAGCGCGCGTCGCTCGGATGCCACGCCTTGGCCGACAGCGCGGCGTATCCCGCGAGCACCGCCAGCGGCGCGATCAGGATGCCGCAGCCTATCTGGCCCCGCCGGCGAACGGGCCGGGCCCCCGCAGCGGGCGCGCCCGGCAGCTCAACCATAGATGCAGGCGTCGAGCCCGTCGCGGCGGACGACCCCGATCCGCGCCTCGATGGTGTTGCCGTAGCGGCGGGTGAACCCGGTCGGATCGACCACTGGCCGCTCCTTCGGCAGCGGCAGCGCCGCCGCCATCCGCGAGGCCTCGTCGCGGCTCAGCCGGGCGGCGGAATGGTCGAAATAGCGCTCGGCCCCGGCCTCGACGCCATACGTGCCGATGCCGGTCTCGGCGACGTTGAGGTAGACTTCCATGATCCGCCGCTTGCCCCAGATCTGCTCGATCAGCAGCGTGAACCAGGCCTCCAGCCCCTTGCGGAAGTAGCCGCCGCCCTGCCACAGGAACACGTTCTTGGCGGTCTGCTGGCTGATCGTCGAGCCGCCGCGGATGCGTCCGCCCTGCTGGTTGCGGCGGATGGCCTGCTCGATCGCCTCGCGGTCGAACCCGTCGTGCTCGCAGAACTTGCCGTCCTCGCCGGCGATCACCGCGGAGACCATGTTGCGGTCGATGCGGCTGAGCGGCTCCCAGTCCTTGGTTACGCCGTTCTCGTCCATCAGCATCGTCGCCGTCACCGGCACGGGCACGAAGCGGAACAGGATCACCAGCGCGAAGCTCAGGCCGACGAACCAGATCACCGCCCAGACGAGGAAGCGCAGCACGCGGAGCATCCGCTGCCCCTAACCGCGCCCGACTCGTGGCGCAATCGGCGGGACTCGACGGCGTGGGCTGCATGAGGCAGCTTCGGCGATCATCGCATGGGAGTCGGAGCAATGCCGCAATTCGTCATCGAACGGGAAATGCCCGGCGTGGGCGGAGCCTCGCCGCAGGACCTCAAGGGCGCCTCGCAGACCAGCTGCAACGTGCTGCGCGACCTCGGGCCGGAGATCCAGTGGGTGCACAGCTACGTCACCGACGACAAGATCTACTGCATCTACCGCGCGCCGAACGCCGCGATGATCCGCGAGCACGCCGAGAAGGGCGGCTTCCCGGCCAACTCGATCCAGCAAGTGCGCACGATGATCGATCCGACGACGGCGGAGTGAGCCGGGAGGCAGTAGTCAGCAGGCAGTAGGCAGTCGGCATTAGGCAGCAGGGGGGGGCAGGGCACAACGGCAATAGCCGTCAAGCAGTACCCTTCACCCTATTGCCTACTGCCTTACTGCCTCACCTCACCCCGCCGGCAGCAGCCGCTCGCCGGCGATGCGCTGCATCGCCTTCTGCAGCTTCTCGAACGCGCGCACCTCGATCTGGCGGATGCGCTCCCGGCTGACGTCGTAGACCTGGCTCAGCTCCTCGAGCGTCTGCGGGTTGTCGGTCAGACGCCGCTCGGTGAGGATGTGGCGCTCGCGCTCGTTGAGGCTGTCCATCGCTTCGGTCAGCATCTCGTGGCGGACGTGGGCTTCCTCGGCCTCGGCGACGGTCTCGTCCTGCAGCGGACGGTCGTCGGTCAGCCAGTCCTGCCATTGGCCGGCGCCTTCCTCGTCGCCGCGCAGGCTGACGTTGAGCGACGCGTCGCCGCCCATCATCATCCGCCGGTTCATGTTGATCACTTCCTGCTCGGGCACGCCGAGGTCGGTCGCGATCTTGGTCACGTCGTCGGGATGGAGGTCGGAATCCTCGTAGGCCTCGAGCTGCTTCTTCATCCGCCTCAGGTTGAAGAACAGCTTCTTCTGCGCCGCGGTGGTGCCCATCTTCACCAGGCTCCACGAGCGCAGGATGAATTCCTGGATCGAGGCCTTGATCCACCACATGGCATACGTCGCGAGGCGGAAGCCGCGGTCGGGCTCGAACTTCTTGACGCCCTGCATCAGCCCGACGTTGCCCTCGGAGATGAGGTCGCTGACCGGCAGGCCGTAGCCGCGGTAGCCCATGGCGATCTTGGCCACGAGCCGCAGGTGGCTGGTGACCAGCTGCGCCGCCGCCTCGGGGTCCTCGTGCTCGGCATAGCGCTTGGCGAGCATGTATTCCTGCTCGGCCGTCAGCACCGGGAACTTCTTGATCTCGGCCAGGTAGCGGTTGAGGCTCTGCTCCCCGCCGAGCGCAGGCACGCTCAAGGTCCTGGTAGTCGTCTTGCTCACTTTATTCCCAAACCTTTCCAGTCGACCGCCGGTTCACGGAACCCCGGATGGGCATCCCGCAGGGCGCGGCCACCAACTTGCCCCCTATATAAACGAAAATGTCGCCGGTCGGCGCGCAATTCATCGATTGGAATGACCGGTTTCGTCGATAAGTTCCTTCATGTCGCACGGCAGGTCGCTGGCGAAGCGCAGTTTGCCGCCGGTTACCGGATGGTCGAAGCCGAGCACCGCGGCGTGGAGCGCCTGGCGGTGGAAATTCAACCGCTTGAGCACGTCGCGCACCCGCGGGTTCGGCCGACCGTATAGCGGATCCCCCAATAGCGCATGGCCGATGGACGAAAGGTGAACGCGGACCTGGTGCGTGCGCCCGGTCTCGAGCCGGCATTCAACCAGCGCGCAGCCATCGAGTTCCCGCAGCAGCTTGTAGTGGGTCACCGCCCGCTTGCCGCGCGCGGAATCGGCGCGCAGGACCGCCATCTTCTTGCGGTTGGCGTCCGAGCGGCCGATGCGCCCGCTGATCGTCCCCGCCGGCGGCCGCGGATGGCCGTTGCACACCGCAAGATAGGCGCGCTCGAGCGAGTGGTCGGCGAACTGGCGCGAGAGGCCCTCGTGGGCGGCGTCGGACTTCGCGACGACCAGCAGGCCGGAAGTGTCCTTGTCGATCCGGTGGACGATCCCCGGCCGCGCCACCCCGCCGATCCCCGAGAGCCGGCCGCGGCAGTGATGCAGCAGCGCGTTGACGAGCGTGCCGGCCGGGTTGCCGGCCGCGGGGTGCACGACCATTCCGGCCGGCTTGTCGACCACGATCAGGTGCTCGTCCTCGAACACGACGGCGAGGGGGATGGCCTCGGGCGCGGCGGCGGCCGGCGCCGCCGCGGGCACGTCGATGCGGAACCGGGCACCCTCTGGCGCCTTCGCGCTCGCCTGGGTCGCGGGGGCGCCATCGAGCGAGACGCGCCCGTCGGCGATCAGCGCCTTGATGCGTTCGCGCGACAGCTCGCTGGCCTGCGCGAGCGCCTTGTCGAGCCGCTCGCCGCCGGAAAGGACGCCCGCGATGACTTCCCCATCCCCCATGCTAGATAAATGGGAATGGGAATGCGCGTCTCAAGGGCGGTTTTCGAGCGCCTGCTGGCCGAGGCGGCCCGCCATGCGCCCGCGGAGTGCTGCGGCATCCTGCTCGGCGCTGACGAACTGATCGAGGAGGCGCGACCCGCGGCCAATGTCGCGGCCGATCCGCGCCGCCGGTTCGAGATCGATCCGCAAGCGCTGGTCGATGCGTTTCGCGCGGCGCGCGGCGCCGGGGCGCCGGTCCTGGGATTTTACCACTCCCACCCCGCCGGTCCGTCACAGCCCTCGGCGACCGACCGCGCCGAGGCGGCGCACGACGGGCGCGTGTGGGCAATCGTCGGCGCGGACGGCGTGACGTTCTGGCGCGACGAGGAACGGGGATTCGTCCCGCTTTCCTATGCCGTCGTGGACCGCTAAGCCCGGGCGCGATGACCTCCTCGACCGATCTCGCCGCGCTGCTCTGCTCGCGCCTGTGCCACGACATGCTCAGCCCCGTCGGCGCGCTCAGCAACGGGCTCGAGCTGCTGGCCGACGAGAAGGATCCGGAGATGCGCAAGCGCTGCTTCGAGCTGCTCGAGCAGAGCGCCAGGATCAGCACCGACAAGCTCAAGTTCTTCCGCCTCGCCTACGGCGCCGCCGGCGGTTTCGGCGACGAGGTCCCGGCCGACGAGCCGCGCGAGCTGATCGGCGCGCTCGTTTCCGCGAACGAGCGCATTGCGCTGCAGTGGGGCGTGGCCGATGCGACGCTGCCCAAGCCCGCGGTCAAGGTGCTGCTCAATCTGGCGGCGATCGCCATCGACGCGCTGGTCCGCGGCGGCACGCTCGAGGTCGGCGCCGAACGGCGAGACGGAGCGACCGAGATCGCGGTGCGCGCCGCCGGCCCGCGGGTCGCCTTCGACGGGGCCATCGGCAAGGCGCTAGACGGCTCGCTGGCCACGGGCGAGCTGACCGGCCGCACCGCCCCCGCGCACCTCATCCGCCTGCTCGCCGAGGAGCTCGGCGGCGGGCTGCAGTTCGCGCTCAGCGGCGAGGCGCTGGTGATGGGGGCGGTGCTGCCGGACCCGGCGCCCTGATGGACGAGCTCGTCCACCGCGAGCTCCCGTCGCCCAACTGGGACGAGCGGGCGCTGCCGGTGACGATGGTCGTGCTGCACTATACCGAGATGGAGCGCGCCGCGGCGCTCGAGCGGCTGACCGATCCCGCGGCCAAGGTCAGCGCGCATTACTTCATCGGCGAGGACGGGGAGGTCGTCCGGCTGGTCGACGAGGACAAGCGCGCCTGGCACGCCGGGGCGAGCTACTGGCGCGGGCACAAGGACGTCAACTCCGCCAGCATCGGCATCGAGCTCGACCATCCTGGCCACGCGCTCGGCTACCGCGCGTTCGCCGAGGCGCAGATCGACGCGCTCGTCCCGCTGCTCCATCGCATCGTCAAACTGCACGACATCCCGCGCGCCAATGTGGTCGGCCATTCCGACGTCGCCCCGGCGCGCAAGACCGATCCCGGCGAGCTGTTCCCGTGGGACCGATTGGCCAAGTACAGGCTGTGCCTGCCGCGCCCGCGCAAGCTCGAGCTCGGCGACCCGTTCACCAACGACGGCGCGTTCTACCTCGCGCTCGAGCGGTTTGGCTACGACATCACCGAGGGGCGCAAGGCGGTCGAGGCGTTCCAGCGCCGCTGGCGGCCCGAACGGATCGACGGGCGCATCGACGGCGAGGTGCGCGCGATCCTGTTCCACTTGCTCTTGGATCGCGACCGGGGACGCACTAGATAGGCCGCGCCAGGGGGCCGGGCAGCCGCGCCTGTCCCCGCGAAAGCGGGGATCAGTCGAGGAAAGTCCGGGCTCCGCGAAACGAGGGTGGCGGGTAACGCCCGCCGGGCTCCGCAAGGGGCTCAGGGAAAGTGCCACAGAGAGTATACCGCCGTCCTCCGGCAGGCTCAGGATGAGCGGGTTGAAGAAGGCAAGGGTGAAAGGGTGCGGTAAGAGCGCACCGGGGCCGTGGTAACACGGTCCGCATGGCAAACCCCACCCGGAGCAAGACCGAATAGGGGTCTCGCGCCCATTCGTGGGCAGGGGAGTTTCGCCCCGAGAGGCCCGGGTTGGTTGCTGGAGCGGCGGAGCGATCCGTCGCCGAGATGAATGGCTGCCTCCGTGGGCCCGTCCGCAAGGATACCGCCCGTGGGACAGAACCCGGCTTACAGGCCCCCTGGCACTTCCTCAGGCCGCAAGCGGCGCGACCGCCACCGCCCCGTCGGCGCCCTCGGCCGCCTCGATGTAGCGCCTTTGGGTGCCCTCGAGCACCAGCGCGGTGAGCCGCCCGGTCATGAACGCGCCGGTGTCGATGCCGATGCGGTTGCCGCAATCCTCGGGCCCCTCGCAGATCGTGTGCCCGTGGACGACGACCGCGCCGTGCGGCTCGGCGTGCGACAGGAACGGCTCGCGAATCCACCTGAGGTCATGGCGCTTCTGCTCGGCGAGCGGCACCCGCGGATCGATGCCGGCGTGGACGAACAGGTAGTCGCCCATGGCGATCATGTCCTCGAACCCTTCGAGGAAGGCGATGTCCGCCTCCGGCACCGCGGCGCGCATCAACTGCTGCGCTTCCTCCAGCGTCGCGCGCAGGAAGCTGCCGCGGTCGATACCGTAGCTCAGCGCGGTCTCGCGCCCGCCGTGGCGCAGGAAGTGGCGGAACATCTCGATGTCGCTCAGGCTGCGGAGGAACATCTCCTCGTGGTTGCCGGCGAGGATGCGCACCGTGCGCCGGCGCTGCCATTCGCGGGCGAGCGCGACGACCCCGGCGCTGTCGGGCCCGCGATCGACCAGGTCGCCGAGCAGGATGACGGTCGTCTCAGCCGGAGCGGCCGCCGCGTCGTCGGCGTCGATCGCCGCGACGAGCGCTTCGAACAGGTCGAGCCGCCCGTGGACGTCGCCCACGGCATAGACGCGCTGGCCGGCGGGCAGCGCCGGCGCCGGCGCGCCGTCGGAGCGGGCGAACATCTGTCGGAGGGCCTGGAACATCGAACTCGAACGCTCTCCTAACGGCAACGGGCCGAGGTGCAAGATGGCGCGCCGGGTTGCGCCGACAACCCTGTCGCCCGCGTTAATGTGACGCGAAAGGCACACAAGCGGGCCCAATCTCGCAGGCGGGCGGCGACGCCCCTTGTGCAATGCAGCATGAGGATGCAGGTAATCCGCATCCGGACGGACACCGCTCCACCCACGAGAGCAGGCCGGCGGATGCAGGTGGGACGAAGGCAACAGTATTCACCCCGAGGAAAGGGAACTGCCCATGCTTACGTCCGTCCGCAGCCTCACGGCTGCCACTCTCCTGGCCAGCTCGGCCTTCGCCGCGGCGCCGGCTTTCGCGCAAGACGAGGCCCTCGGCTCGACCGCCGGCGTGACCGTGTCGGCCAACGTCGCGGTGGTCACCGATTACCGCTTCCGCGGCGTCTCGCTGTCGGGCGGCGATGCCGCGATCCAGGGCGGCATCGACCTCAAGCACGACAGCGGCTTCTACGCCGGCACCTGGGGATCCTCGATCCAGGGCGGCACCGCCTACGGCGACATGGAGCTCGACCTCTATGCCGGCTGGACCGGCAATGTGTCCGAGGCCGTCACTGTCGACGTCGGGCTGCTCTACTACCTCTATCCGTCGGGCGACGACGCGGCCTTCCCCGGCGTCGACACTGACTACTTCGAGCCATACGCTTCGATCGCGACGACAATCGGGCCGGTCGGCGCCACCGCCGGCGTCGCCTATGCGTGGGACCAGGCCGGTCTCGGCGGCAACGACAACCTCTACCTCTACACCGATTTCACGCTCGGCGTGCCGACCACGCCGGTCACGGTCAACGCCCACCTGGGCTACACCGACGGCGTGCTTGCGCCGCCGTTCCTCACCGGCACCGCCGACGACACCGGGCTCGACTGGTCGCTCGGCGCCACCGCCACGGTGTGGAACGGGCTTAGCGTCGGGGTCAGCTACGTCGGGGTCGACGGGCCGAGCGTCGACGGGTTCACCGACGACACCGTGGTCGGGACGCTGTCGTTCGCGATCTAGGCCCGGCCACCGGCCGTCGCGGGAGGGCCCGCTCCGCCTCGGCGGGGCGGGCCTTCGCCGTTCTAGCGCAAGTAGAAATCGACGGTGGTGACCACGCGCACCCGCTTGAACGGCGTGTCGGCCACGCCCCAGCCGCCGCCGTCGCCGTCGCGCCCGGTGATCTCGAAGTAGCCTTGCGTCGCCTGCTTGATGCCGCCGACGCCGGTGTCGCTGTCCTTGGCGAACTGCTCGGCGGCGGCGCGCGCGTCCTTGGTCGCCGCGGCGACCATCTGGGGCTTGATCGCGTTGAGCTTGGTGAAGGTGTAGGCCATGCCCGAGCCTTCCTCGAGCAGCACCCCGCGGCGGACGAGGTCGAACTGCCGCCGCACCGCGCGCTGGGCGCGGTCGATATCAGTCGAGCGCAAGGTCATCCGCTGGCGCACGGTGAAGGTCGGGTAGCCGTCCTGCATGAAGCTCGAGACGTTGACCCCGGTCGGCTGCAGCGCGTCGTCGGGGAAGCCGAGCTCCTTGAAGAACGCGCGGATGGCGGCGGTGTCGCGGTCGACGCTGGCCTGCGCGCTGGCCATGTCGCCGGCCGAGGCGGAGTAGGCGATCGTCCACGTCGCGAGGTCGGCCATGACGTCCTTCTCGGCGAGGCCGCGCACCGTGACCGAGCGGTCGGCGGCGCGGGCGCGTGTGAGCCCGTCGCCGAGCAGGTAGCCGCCGACGATCAGCCCGACGGCGAGGATGGCGGACGCGGCGAGCGCGGCCTGGGCGGCGGGCCGCCGCCAGAAAGCGGTGGCGGCAGGGGGGTCCTCTTGGCTAACGTCGGACATGAGCGGCTTCCTGTGAAGGCGGTGCGGCAACCCAGCGGCTCATTGCAGTGTCTGCGATGAACCGTGCTTGAATAGCGATGAACGGAGTCCCGGTCGAGATGATAAAATACCTCCACAGCATGATCCGGATTAGCGATCCCGAAGCGACGCTCGCGTTCTTCAAGCTGCTCGGGCTCGAGGAAGTGCGCCGGATGGAGAACGAGAAGGGCCGCTTCACGCTGTTCTTCCTCGCCGCGCCTGGGCAGCAGGATGTCGCCGAAGTCGAGCTGACCTACAACTGGCCGCCCGAGGACGGCAGCCCGGCCGAGGAATACGGCGGCGGACGCAACTTCGGCCACCTCGCGTATCGGGTCGAGAACATCTACGACACCTGCCAGCGGTTGATGGACGCCGGCGTGACCATCAACCGCCCGCCGCGCGACGGCCACATGGCCTTCGTCAGGACGCCCGACGGGATCTCGATCGAGCTGCTTCAGGACGGCCACCTGCCGCCGCAGGAGCCATGGGCGAGCATGGCCAACGTGGGGAGCTGGTAAGCGCTTCATCCTCCCCGCTCGCGGGGAGGTGGCAGCCGTGCAGCGGCTGACGGAGGGGGCTCTCCGCAAGCGCGGCGCCAGACGGCCAGCCCCCTCCACCACCCTGCGGGTGGTCCCCCTCCCCGTCCCGGGGAGGATTGGCTTGCCAACCGCGCCGCCAGCCGCCACCTGCGCCGCATGGCCCGTGACCTGCCCCAAGTCGTGATCATCGGCCGGCCGAACGTCGGCAAGTCGACCCTGTTCAACCGGCTGGTCGGCAAGAAGCTGGCGCTGGTCGACGACCAGCCCGGCGTCACCCGCGACCGGCGCTTCGGCCATGCGGGCCTGCTCGGGCTCGAGTTCGAGGCGGTCGACACCGCCGGGTGGGAGGACGAGGACGCGGCGACCCTGCCCGGGCGGATGCGCGCGCAGACCGAGGTCTCGCTCAAGGGCGCCGACGCGGCGCTGTTCGTGATCGACGCGCGCGCCGGGCTGACCCCGCTCGACGAGGAGATCGGCCGCTGGCTGCGCGAGCAGGAGGTGCCGGTGGTGCTGGTGGCCAACAAGGCCGAAGGCAACGCCGGGCAGGGGGGCATCCTCGAGAGCTACTCGCTCGGGCTCGGCGAGCCGGTGCCGGTCTCGGCCGAGCACGGCGAAGGCGTCGCCGACCTCTACGAGGCGCTGCTGCCGCTGATCGCCGACAAGCAGCCGGAAGCGCACCCAGCCGCTGAGGACGACGAAGAAGATCCGTCGCGCCCGCTGTCGCTGGCCATCGTCGGCCGGCCCAATGCCGGCAAGTCGACGCTGATCAACCGCCTGCTCGGCGAGGACCGCCTGCTGACGGGGCCCGAGGCCGGCATCACCCGCGATTCGATCGCGGTCGAATGGCGCTGGAGCGACCCCGCGAGCGGCGAGGGGCGGGCGATCAAGCTGATCGACACCGCCGGGATGCGCAAGAAGGCCAAGGTCGACGACAAGCTCGAGAAGCTCGCTGTGCTGGACGCGCGCCGCGCGGTCGACTTCGCCGAGGTCGTCGTGCTGCTGCTCGACGCCACGCGCGGGCTCGAGGTGCAGGACCTCAAGATCGCCAACCTCGTGCTCGAGGAAGGCCGCGCGCTGATGGTGGCGATCAACAAGTGGGACGTCGCCGAGGACGCCAGCAGCCTGTTCAACGGCGTGCGCGCCGCGCTCGACGAGGGCCTCGCCCAGATCAAAGGGGTGCCGCTGCTGGCGGTCTCGGCGATGACCGGCAAGGGCCTCGATCAATTGCTCGCCGCGGCGTTCGAGCTGCGCGAGCAGTGGAGCCGGCGCGTGCCGACCGCGGCGCTCAACCGCTGGTTCGACCACGCCCTCGAAGCCAACCCGCCGCCGGCCCCGGGCGGGCGGCGGATCAAGCTGCGCTACGTCACCCAGATCAAGACCCGCCCGCCGAGCTTCGTGGTGTTCGGCACGCGGCTCGACGACCTGCCGGCGAGCTACGAGCGCTACCTCGTCAACGGCATCCGCAAGGACCTCGGTTTCGGCGCGGTGCCGGTGCGGCTGACCTTCCGCAGCCCGCGGAACCCGTTCGCGACGGAGTGACCGGCCGGGCCGATTGACTGGCGGCGCGGCGCGGCTAACCCTCGGCGCGGGTTGCTCCGGGGGGAAGGCGCCAGCATGAACCAACCGTGTCGCTGGGTCACGTTGCACTGGCTGCGCTTCCCCGGGATCCCTGCCCGCGCCACGCTCGACTTGTCGCGACGGCCGGCCGGCGCCGCGTGCTGGAAGATCGGCGCCGACGGCGCGGCCGCGCCCGACGGCTCGCGGCTGCCGAGCGAGGTGTGGTGCGCTGTCGGTCTCTATCCCGGGCGGGCCGATGCCGAGGCGGCGTTTGCCGATCCGGGCGCGTTCATGCCGTTCGTGGGCGCGACGACGGAGGCGTGGCACGCGCTGCTGCTGCCGGTCGCGCACCGCGGCGAATGCAACCATCTCGACCGCGATGCCCCGGGGGAGCTGCTCCAGCCCCACGACGAGGATCCCGGCGGCCCGCTGATCGTCATGACGACCGCCGGCTTCGTCCTCGGTCCGGCCCTCGACATGGCCCGCGTGGTCGAGTTCCGCCGCCAGGTCGACCGCGTGCGCGCGGTCGCGGCCGCCGCCGACGGCAACCTCGCGCGCCAGGTCTTCTCCCCGCATACCCCCGGCGACGATGGCGTGACGCTGACCGTATGGCGCGACGATGCGGCGATGAGCGCCTTTGCCTACCGCCCCGGCGACCACCGCGCCCAGGTCGAGCGCTACAAGCGCGAGCAGACCGCCGACCGCACCTCGTTCACCCGGCTGCGCGCGGTGCGCACGAGCGGGAGCTGGGAAGGCCGCGATCCGGTCGTCGCCGCGGCCCGAGTGTAACCCTTCGCGCCACACAAATCGGGCTTTTTTCGACCATTTCTGTCACCCATGGCCGTCGCTCCGCCGGGTGAGCCGATCGCAGCGGGCCAGCAGCCGCAAGAGCGCGGAATTGTCGGGTTTCCGCCGCGACCGGATGTACTTGCCGCCGCGGAACATCGGCTTCACGAGGCCGTGATGAGCGAGGAAATGCAGGTCGTCGATTGTCACCTTTCGCACCGGCATTCCCAGCGCCGCGTCCCACGCCGCGGCGAAGCTTTCCGCAACGCGCTTCTTGCGCAGCTTGTAGGCGCTGTTGCGGCTCAGCCCGACGCGCGCGCAGGCGGCCGAGACCGAGCCGGTCTCGGCCAACCAGCCGAGGAAGTTCGCCTGGCGTTCGATCGTCCAGCCGGTGCCGGTCTGACGCAGCGGCACGGGGTAGAACGCGGGCACGCGCGGCAAGCGCCGGCGCGGGCAACGCGGCAACGGGTTCAGGCTGGTCGATGGGGGCGATTCGCGGCTCATCGGACAGGATAAGCCCTGATTCGGCGGCTGTAGGACAGCGTTTTCTTGGCCCGCCGTGGCAGGACGTGGCCGCGCCGCCGGAAGGCGCGAGGCTTTACTCGCCGTCGCGGCGGTGCTGAAACCGCGGCGTCACAGGGGAGGACACGGGGATGGAGTGGATCGGGATCGGGCTGCTGGTGCTGGGGCTCGTGTGGACGGCCGGGTTCGGCTACGCGCACTTTCGCGCGGCCGGCAAGGCCAAGGCCTCGGAAAGCTGGCCGAGCGCGATGGGCAAGGTCTCCGGGTGCGAGGTGGTCGAGGAGAAAAGCCGCGACCGCGAGGGCCATACCACCACCTGGTACAACCCCGTGGTCAGCTACGCCTACAGCGTCGGCGGCAGCGAGTACCGCAGCGAGCGGCTGCGCTTCGGCAACTACCGCTGCTCGACGCGCCAGAAGGCCGAGGCGATGCTGGCGCCTTATCCGGTCGGCGCGACCCCGGCGGTGCGCTACAATCCGGAGCGGCCCGAAGAGAGCGTGCTCGAGACGCGCAAGCCGGGGCCGGTGTACCTGGTCATGGCGGTGTTCGGCCTGATCTTCGTCGGCTTCGGCCTCGCCTGGGGCGCGATGGCCGGCTGAGCTAACCGCCGAAACGAATGTCTCGCAGCCCGGCGGCGTCGCCCGGCAGCGCCTCGCCGGCGCGGAAGCCGTTGGCCTCGAGCAGGTAGGCGAGCACCGCGAGGTAATCGCCTTCCGGCAACGAGCCGGCGGCGCCCGGCGGCATCGTCCGCACTTTGGCGTGCAGCTCGGCCAGCGTGCGCCCGCGCCAGTTGGCGAGGAACGCCTCGCCCTTGAGCGGCGGCGAGCCCGGGGCCGGCTCGAACCCGGCTCCGTGGCAGGCGGCGCAGCTGCGCGCGTAGACCGCCCGCCCGGCCGCCGCCTGCGCCGCCGAGAACACGCCGTCGCTCACCTGGCGCGCCGCCGGGCGGCTGGCGTCCGCCGGATCGACCGAGGTCAGCTGACTGGCCGGGGTGACCGGCGGCCTGACCGGCCCGCGGTGGCCGATGCCGGCCTCGGGCAGGGCGAACACGTAAAGCGTGTTCTGGCGGCCGTGGACCAGCTCGGGGGTGAAGCTGTCGGCGAGCCAGAAGCCGGTCGAGACGGCGACGTACTGGTGCCCGTCGACGTCGAACGTCGCCGGGTAGCCGGTCACCGGCGAGCCGAGGTTGATCTCCCACAGCACCTTGCCGTCGCGCTGGTCGAGCGCGCGGAAGCGGCCGTGGCTGTCGCCCGCGAACAGCAGGCCGCCGCCGGTGGTCATCAGCGACTGCATCCCGGCGCGCTGCGCGAACGACCATTCGCTGCGCCCGGTGACCGCGTTGATGGCGTTGATCACGCCGAGGTTGTCGCCGGCGTTGGGGGCCAGCTGGTTGCGCGCGGCCATGCCGTAGATCCCCGGGCCGCCGGGCGCGGTCTGCACCGCCGAGACCATCGAGCAGGTCTGCTGCGCCGGGAAGTACATCGTCTTCGTCAGCGGGCTGTAGGCGCCCGCCTGGTAGTTCGCCCCGCCCGAGGCCGACGGGCACACCAGCGCCGCCTTGCCGTATTCGGTGAACACCGTCTCGGGGTTGACGGTGACGCGCCCGCTCGCCCCGTCGATGTCGCCGACGACGTTCTGGAAGATCGTCGGCCGGGCCCACAGGAACGCGCCGGTGATGCGGTCGAGCGTGTAGACCACGCCGGTCTTGCCGGGAACGCCGGTCAGCACCTTGTAGCGCGCGCCGTGCCGGATGTTGGGGTTGATCCAGCTCACCTCCGACGGATCGGGCGCGACCTGCTCGTCGATCAGCATGCGCGGGAACGGGTGGTCGAGATCCCAGTGGTCGACGATGTGCTGGTAGTGCCAGACGATCTTGCCGGTGCGCACGTCGAGCGCCAGCGTGGAGTTGTGGTACAGGTAGTCGTGCTCGTTGCCGGCGAGCGACAGCTTCGGCGCCGGTGCGGTCACCGACGTGCCCATGTAGACCAGCTTGAGCTCGGGATCGTAGCTGGCGATCATCCACGCGCCGACCTGCTGGCGCCGCTCGAGCGGCAAGCCGCCCCAAGTCGCGTCGTTGGGATCGTCGCCGCGCGCGATCGTGCTGGTGCGCCACACCTCGCGCCCGGTCCTGGCGTCGTGCGCGGTGATGACGCAGGCGTCGGGGCCACCCTCGGGCTCGCACGAGCGCCCGGTGATGGCCAGCCCGTCGGCGATGATCGGGCCCGACGACTGCTTGGCGCCGTGCCGGTAATCCATGATCGTGGTGTCCCACGCCAGCTCGCCGGTCTCGGCGTCGAGCGCGTAGATGTGATCGTCCGAGCCGCGGGCGATGATCAGGTTGCCGTACAGCGCGAGATTGCGGTTGGTCTGCCAGAACGGGAGGAAGTCGCCGATGTCGGCGGGCACCTCGCGCTGGTGCTGCCACAGCACCTCGCCCGATTGCGCGTCGATCGCCTGGACGTTGTCGCCCGGCCCGGGGAAGTACAGCACCCCGTTGTGGACCAGCGGCGTGCCTTCGTTGTGGCCCTCGGGCAGCGGCCGGGTCCACACCAGCCGCAGCCGATCGACGTTGCCGCGGTCGATCTCGTCGAGCGGTGAATATCCCCACGAATCGAGCGTGCGGCGCCAGCTCAGCCAGTCCTTCGGGTCGGGCTGCTGGATCATCGCGTCGGTGACCGGCTCGAACGGCGCGGACTGCGCGATCGCCTGCGTCACCGCCAGCGAGGCCAGCGCGGCGCCGGCCGCGATCCTCCCGAACAGACCCGTCATCTCCGCTTCCCCCTCAACGCTCCGGCGCACGGTCTAGCGGCATCTGCGCCCGGCCGCCAATATCGGGATTCAGTCCGCGCCCGTCGCGACGGGCCTTTTTCAGGCAAACCTCACAACCTGCTCATGATGCTCATGCCCGCCCGGGGCAGGAAGGCCTCGCCGATGCGCCGCCGAGGCGCGCGAAAGGGAGGTCCCACCGATGATCACGAAATGCCTCGCCGCCGCCTTGCTGGTGACCGCAACGGCCGGAGCGGCCGCCGCCGCCGCGCCCGCCGCCGCGCAGCCGGCCGACCTCGCGGTGGAGGCCGAGGCCATCCTCACGGCCGCCTACGGCGCGGACGGGCCCGGCGCCGCGGCGATCGTCACCAGGGGCGGGCAGGTGCTCTACAGCGGCGGGCGCGGGCTGGCCGACCTCGAGACGGGCCGGGCGATCACGCCGGCGACGGTGTTCCGCACCGGCTCGATCACCAAGCAGTTCGTCGCCGCGACCGTGCTGACGCTGGTCGCCGAGGGCCGGCTGTCGCTCGACGACCCGCTGGCGAAGTTCTTCCCCGACTGGCCCGCGCCCGGCGCCGGCGCCACCGTGCGCCAGCTGCTCAACCACAGCTCGGGCATCTTCGACTACACCAAGATCCCCGGC
>Ga0196977_1000296_pt1 | contig 28547 bp, 29 predicted proteins | sample S3v_1013CmetaG_FD_148634 | JGI IMG/M metagenome (GOLD analysis project Ga0196977, IMG submission 148634) | Soil microbial communities from Anza Borrego desert, Southern California, United States - S3+v_10-13C | ecosystem: Environmental > Terrestrial > Soil > Desert | place: USA: California... | reverse complement strand
AGGACACGCTGGCCGCGGGCTTCTCCGCGATCGACAAGGCTGCGAAGACCGGCCTGATCAAAGAGAACACGGCGAACCGGTACAAGTCCCGCCTCTCGGCCTCGTCCAAGCGCAGCGCCGCGAAGTAACGCGGCGTCGCGGTTTCGACGCAGAACGGCGCACCATTGCGGTGCGCCGTTTTCGTTTCCACCCTTAAAGTGCACAAGCTGTTGAGCACGTCGTTTGCATTTGCGCCCGGCAAGTGACGATACCTCACCGGCGCAACATTCTCGTAGTCGACGACGACCCTTCGATTCGCAACCTCTTGCGGCTCGTCGCCGAGCGTCGCGGCCTCACCGTCGACGTCGCATCGGATGGCGCCGAGGCGTTGCAGCTCCTTGCGGAGACACGGTACGACGTGGCCATCGTCGATCTCATGATGCCGCGGGTGAACGGCTACGAGCTCGTCGGCGGCCTGCGCGACACCCGCGATCGGCCCACGGTCGTCGTCGTCACGGCCATGACGGACTCCCTCATCGGCCAGCTCGACGCGGACGTGGTGCACTCGATCATCCGCAAGCCGTTCGACATCGAGATGATCGGCTCGCTCATGGCAGCGATCGTCGTGCAGAACGATCGTTGTGAGCAGGAGCCGATCGACACGCCCCAGGAGCCGACGCGCTCAGTCGCCGACCACGTCTGCTGAGATGGAGTGCGGCGGCAAGCCGCCGCTTTCAAACGCGGCGGCGTGCCGCCGCACTCCAAACTAGAACCCTTCGAGCAGGTTCGTCACCAAACCTTCCGCGAACCGCACCGCGATCTCCTGGATCGCGCGGGTCTCCTGGTCGAACGCGTCCGTGTTGCCGAGGTTCACCTCGTAGTTCTCGGTGAAGCGGTATTGATCGTTCTTCCACAGCACCTTGTCCTCGTTGCGATGGTCGACGAGCTCGATGCTGGCGGTGATCGAGATCTGGTAGCGCGTCGCGCGGCCCTGATCGAACGCGATCGGAAAGATGTTGAAGCTGTCGATCGAGCCGCGCAGAACGACGTGCGCCTGCCTCGAGTCGTTCACGAGCTGCAGGTTGCCGCGCGAGACCAGCTCCTCGCTGACCGCCTGGGTCACGCGCTGTTCGAGCTCGACGCGCGTGGTGCGGTTGACGAACGACGGCACCTCGATGGTGCGGATCGAAGGATCGAGAAAGTTGCTGCGGCCGACCAGCGCGTAGCCGCAAGCGGTAACCAACAGGAGAGCGATGAGGGGCAGACGATTCATTGGGGGCAATCTAAATTGAAAATTGAAAATTGAAAATTGAAAAATCGAACCGCGGCCTCGCGCGAGGCTCGCCGACTCCCGGCTCCTTTTTTTCCATTTTCAATTTTCAATTTCAATTTGGTCAGCGCCGATACGTAACTCTCACTCCGGCGTCGTCCAGCTTCTTCGCTTTCTCCAGCTTCTCGAACGTCGCGAGGTCGTACTCCCAGACCAGCGTATTGCCTTCGCGGCGAGTCGCGTTGTGCGATACGACCGTGAACGGCGCGGTGATCCGATACGCGACGCGCAGTTTGCTGAACGCGTCTTTCACGAGCTTCTCCGTCGCGGCGTCGAGCTTCGGCGCGTCCGCCGCCTGCTCCTTCACCGCCTCGGTCGGATTCTGCGGCTTGGTGCGGATCGTGAGCGTGTCGCCCTTTTCGGAGAGCTCGAGGCCTTCGAACGGCGAATCGATCACGTTCTTCTTCGTCGGATCGCCCTCGCCCTTCGACGGCAGCTTCACGCCGACGAGCTGGCTGAGCTTCTCGAAGCCGAACCTGAAGTCCGTGTCGACGCCGAAGTCGCGCTCCTTTGCGCCGTAGCTGATCAGCGTCACGCCTTGGGGCAGCGACTTTTTGATGTCCGCTTCCGAAAGCTCGTCTTTCTTCGTCTCTGTCTTCTTCGCCGACTTCTTGAACTCGGCTTTCGCCTTCGCGATCTCGGCCGCGGTCAGCGGACCGCTCTTCCCTTCGAACTCGCGCGCCATCTGCGCCATGACCACGACCATCGGCTCCAGGTCGACGCCGAGGTGGAAGTCGGCGGTGCCAGAGAGATCCTTGTTCAGATTGATCGACTGCTCGACTTCGAAGCAGCCCGCGAGAAAGACGACGGCAAGAAGCGCGACGATTTTTTTCATGGTTTCACCACCAGGTTCACGAGTTTTCCGGGGACGTAAATCCGCTTCACCACTTCCCTGCCGCTGATGTGGCTCTGCACCTTGTCATTCGCGAGCACCGCCTGCATCACGCGCTCTTCGTCGGGCGGCGCGGCCACTTCGACCTGCGCCCGCAGCTTCCCGCTGATCTGCACGGCGATCACGACGGTATCTTCCTCCATGAGCGCGCGATCCGCCACCGGCCAGCGCGACGTCAGGATGAAACCCTCGTTCCCGAACATCGCCCACAACTCCTCGGTCGCATGCGGCGCGAACGGATGCAGGAGCTTGAGCAGCGTTTCGAACGCGGAGCGCAACTCTGCTCCGCCCCCGGCGCTCACCGCTTCGCCGAGGGTGTTCGAGAACTCCATGAGCGCGGAGATGGCGGTGTTGAACTCGAAGCGCTCGATGCGGCTGGTGACGGCGTCGATCGTTTGATGCATCTTGCGGATGACCCGGGGGGCGACGGGCTGAGAGCCCGTCGCTCCAGAAATGTTCACACCCATGTGCCACACGCGGCCGAGGAACCGGTACGCACCGACGACACCTTCGTCGGACCATGCCGCCTCTTTCTCCGGCGGCGCGATGAAGAGCGTGTACACGCGCTCGGTATCGGCGCCGTATTTCGCGATCAGCTCATCAGGAGGCACGACGTTGAGCCGCGACTTCGACATCTTCGTGATCTCAGGCGTGACTTCCTCGTCGCCGCGAAACGCCCTGTTGTCGCGCCAGCGCACTTCGGACGGCGCGACCCACGAGCCGTTCGCGTCCTTGAAGCCTTCCTTCGTGATCACCCCTTGATTGAAGAGCCGCGTGAACGGTTCTTCGAACGAGAGCAGTCCCATGTCGTGCAGCGTGCGCGTGATGAAGCGCGCGTACAGCAGGTGGAGGATGGCGTGCTCGATGCCGCCGATGTATTGATCGACCGGCAGCCAGCGATCGACGAGCTTCGTGTCGAAGATCTTCTGATCGTCGCGCGGCGTGATGAAGCGGACGAAGTACCACGATGAATCGACGAACGTGTCCATCGTGTCCGTCTCGCGCCGCGCGGCTTTCCCGCATTGCGGGCAGGTCACGTTGACGAACGCCTCGTGTTTCGCGAGCGGGTTACCTTCGCGTCCCGTGAACGGCACGTCGAGCGGCAACTGCACCGGCAGTTGTTCTTCGGGCACGGGCTGGAGGCCGCAGGCGTCGCAGTAGATCATCGGGATCGGCGTGCCCCAGTAGCGCTGGCGCGAGATGAGCCAGTCGCGCAGGCGATAGCGCACGGTACCTTTGCCGATGCCGCGCTCTTCGATGATCTCGATGATGCGTTCGATCGCTTTCGGCACCGGGAGTCCGGTGATGGGGCCGGAGTCGATGATGACGCCCGTTTCGTCTTTGATCGTGAAGGCGGCGTCGACGGGCTGAGAGCCCGTCGCTCCAGATGGGCGGATGACGCTGCGGATGGGCAGGCCGTACTGCTTCGCGAACTCGAAGTCGCGTTCATCGTGCGCGGGCACGGCCATCAGCGCACCGGTGCCGTACTGCGGCAGCACGAAGTTGCCGAGCCAGATCGGGATCTCTTCGTTCGTGAACGGATTGATCGCGTACTGGCCGGTGAAGCGGCCTTCCTTGCCTGCTTCCTGGCGCTCGAGCGACGACTGATTGCGCACGCCCGTGATCCACGCCTCGATCTCTTCGCGATCGGCTGCGTCTTCGATGAGACGCGGCACATCGCGATGTTCGGGCGCGAGCACCATGAACGTCGCGCCGAAGATTGTGTCCGGCCGCGTCGTGAAGATGCGGATCGAATGATCGAGCGACGGCACGGGGAACTCGACGTCGGCACCGAGCGAGCGGCCGATCCAGTTCCGCTGCATCAGCTTGACCTTCTCGGGCCAGTGCTCGAGCGTGTCGAGACCGGCGTCGAGGCGATCCGCGTAGTCGGTGATCTTGAGGAACCACTGCGAGAGCTCGCGCTGTTCTACGAGCGCGCCGCAACGTTCGCAGCGGCCGTCGACGACCTGCTCGTTCGCGAGCACGGTCTGGTCCTGCGGGCACCAGTTCACCGGCGCCGTGCCGCGATACGCGAGGCCGCGTTTGTAGAGCTGGAGGAACAGCCACTGGTTCCAGCGGTAGTACTCGGGCTCGCACGAGGCGATCTCTTTGGACCAGTCGTAGAGAATGCCCCAGCGTGCGAACTGGCCTTTCATGCGGGCGATGTTGCCGAGGGTCCACTCGCGCGGGTGCGTTTGCTTCTTGATCGCGGCGTTCTCGGCGGGGAGGCCGAACGCGTCCCATCCCATCGGGTTGAGCGCCGCGCGGCCCTGCATGCGGAAGTAGCGATAGACCGCGTCGCCGAGGATGTAGTTGCGGCCGTGGCCGACATGCAGGTCGCCCGACGGATAGGGGAACATGTTGAGCATGTACAGCTTGTCCCCAGGCGCCGTGACGTCGATCTCCGCGACACGCGCCTCGGCCCATCGCTGCTGCCACTTCGGCTCGATTTCGGTGGGTCGGTATTGCATGAGGTGCGGGAGTATAGCGGCGCCTGCGCGCTTCGCGCGCGGGCGCCGGTTGTCGGTGAGTTCGCGATCTGCCGCCTGACCATCACGGCCAGATGAAGGTCACCGGTCCGTCGTTCTCCAGCGCCACGATCATCATTTCGCGGAAACGGCCTGTCTTGACGTTGATGCCGGTCGATCCGAGGTCGCGCAGGAACAGCTCGAACAGCTCGCGCGCTCGCCCCGGTTCCTCGGCGTTGTCGAAACTCGGACGTCGACCCCTCGCCAGCGAGCCGGCCAGAGTGAACTGCGACACCGCGAGGATCGCACCGCCGGCTTCGGCCACGTCGCGATTCATCTTTCCTGCGTCATCCGAGAAGATGCGCAGCTCGCGAATCTTCTTCGCGGCGTCGGACATGGTCTGTTCGCCGTCCCCTTTTTCGACCGCGGTGAGGACCAGCAGACCCGTGCCGATCTCCGACACGAGCTCGTCGCCGACGGTCACCGATGCTCGCCGCACTCGTTGAATCACGCACTTCATCCGCGGCGGATTCTACCGATTGGAGAAGAGGTTAGAATGCCGCAGTTTTCGACGCAGTCAGGAGAATCCATGATCAACAAAGTCATCCTCGTAGGGCGCCTCGGCAAAGATCCCGAGGTGCGGTCGACGCCTCAGGGAACGCCGGTGACGAAGTTCACGGTGGCCACCGACGAACGCTTCACCGATCGCGCCGGCGAAAAGCAGGAGCGCACGGAGTGGCACAACATCACGGCGTGGGGAAAGCTCGGCGAGATCTGCGGGCAATATCTGAAGAAAGGAAAGCTCGTCTACCTCGAGGGCTCGATCCGCACCGATAGCTGGGACGACAAGGAGTCGGGCCAGAAGAAGTACCGCACCGAAATCGTGGCGAACACGATGAAGATGCTCGACAAGCGCGGCGATGACGAAGGCGGCGGCCGCTCCGGTGGTTACGGCGGTGGCAGCTATCAGTCGCGCGGTCCGAAGTCCGGCCCCGGCCCTGACATGGGACCCGACGACGACGACGTTCCGTTCTAGATCTGGAGACCCTGATGCGCACCGGAAGAAACGAACCCTGCCCCTGCGGCAGTGGACAGAAGTTCAAGAACTGCTGTGAAGGGAAGGCGCGCAGCGCGACGCCGAAAGGCCTCATCGCCGTCTTCGTGGTGCTCGCCGCGGTCGCGGCGTTCGCGTTCCTCCCGCGCGGCGATGACGAGGGCGACAGCACGGCATCACTTCCCGCCGCGGCTCCGCGTCCTGCGGCGAAGCCCGGACCTCAACCTGGCCCCGCGCCTCCCGGAAAAGTGTGGTCGGCCGAACATGGCCACTGGCACGACGTCGGTGCGGCGCCGGCGGTGAATCCGATTCAGGTCGAGCAGCGGTCCAACGTTCCGCTCAGGCCGACCGTCGGCAACACACCGCAACCCGCGGGCCCCGTTCCTCCAGGCAAGGTCTGGTCGACCGAGCACGGGCACTGGCACGACGCTACACCTCAGCCGCCGACGCGATAGCGCTCGCGCAGGACGTTTGTGTGGTGGCGCTCATGCCCCACGATGATCCACGCCAGCGCTGCAACGGTCACGGGATTTTCGCTGGCGACGCCGCGGCGGCTCCAGGCCTCTTCCGGAAAGTTGTGGAAGAGCACGATCGTCGACCGACGCACCAGCGCGTACTGCTCGGCGAGATCGCCGAGCTTCCACGCGTCGAAGCCCGCGTTGCGCACGTACTCGTTCTCATCGAATCCCGGCAGCTCCTGCGTCTCGCCGCGCGCAAACGCGAGCGCGCGATACGACATGACCCGCTCCGCATCGACCATGTGCCCGAGCACTTCCTTCACGCTCCACTTTCCTTCGGCGTAACGCGTCGCGGCCTTCTGCTCGTCGAGCGAAGCGAGGAGCTTCTGCGTTTTTGCCGATTGCGATTCGAGCGCCGAGAGAATGTCGTCCTCCGGCACGAGCTCCACGTAGCCCGCGTACCAGGAACCGTAGTCGGTGGATGCAGGACGAAGCGCGGCGTTCATGCGCCGCGATATATCACGCCACGCGTACGACGACGAACGTGACGTCGTCATTCGGCGGCGCATCGCCATGCCACTTCTTCGCGACGTCGCCGAGCGCCGCGATCACGTCGCTCGCATTTCCCGCTTTTGCGGCAAACGCAAACGCTTCGAGCGCGCCCGTGTAGCCGAGTTGTTGCGACGCGTCGTTCATCAGCTCCGGGAAACCGTCGGTGAGAAACAGCACCGTGTCGCCGCTGTCCACCGTGACGCTCGCCTCCGGATAGTCGCTGCCGAATGTGCCCAGCGGCGTGGCCTGCAACGCGATCTCGTCGACATCGCCCGAGCTCGCGCGATGCACGAGCACAGGCGGCATGCCCGCCGAAGCAATCGTCAGCTTGCCTCGATCGAAGCGGCCCAGCGAGAGCGCCATGGCCATGCGTCCAAGGTCCATGCGCTTGATCTTCTCGGCAGCGTCGGCCAGGAACTCCGCCGGCGATGACGCGCCGCCATAGCCGGCGAACAAGGTCTTGATGACCGTGACCATCGTGCCCGCTTTCGCGCCATGACCTGTCGCATCACCGATCGTGACGGACAACGAATCGCCGCTCACGTGGAAGTCGTAGTAGTCGCCGCCCACTTCCGTCGCCGTGCGCGTGAACACCGCCACGTCATACGCCGGATGATGCGGCACTTCCTTCGGCAACATCGAAAGCTGGAAGCGCCGCGCGTCTTCGAGCTCGACCGACTTGCGCTCGTATTCGACCGACATGAGCGCCTGCTGGAGTTCCTGTTCTTTTCGCGCGCGCTCCTGCTCGAGCAACTTCTGCTGATGCACGCTCAGATCCTCGGCCATTCGATTGAATGCGCGCGCGAGCTGGCCGAACTCGTTCTTCGTCTTCACCGGCAACCGCGTCATCAGATCGCCGTGCGCGATCCGCTCCGCGCCTTCGGTGACGAGCTTGACGTCGCGGGCGAGGTGATTGGAGAGCGGCACGATACCGATCAGCGCGAATGCGATGAGGCCGAGACCGATGCCGAAGTTGCGCGCGGCCGCGTTGCGGAGGTCCTGGAGGTTGTCCCCAACCGGACGCGCAACGCCGATGCGCAGTCCGCTCTGCGGATCGACCGACGTCGACACGATCCAGCCGTCGATTTGTTTGAGACTCCTGCCGCGGCGCACGCGCTCGGGCACTTCCATCGCTTCGAGGCGCGAGCGCTCTTCGCTCGTGCGCGTGTAGAGCGTGCCTTCACGATCGATGGCGAACGGGATCTCGCTCCGATCATCCGCGGCACTGCCGAGGATGCGGCGGATGACCTGCTCGGGACTGATGCGTGCGGTGAGCTGGCCGACGACTTCGCCTTCCTGCCGCACCGGCGCTTCGAAACTTCTGCCGAGGAGCAACGCGGTTTTCTTCGCGTTCGCCGCGGCGTTCTGAATCTCTTTCGTCGTCGCACTGCGCACGACGACTTTCGTCGACTTCTTCGGCGTGGTCTTCTTTTTCTCGGCCGCAGTCGTCGTCGCGGCGACAGGCGCTGGTGCCGGTGCCGCCGGCGGCGCCAGCGCGGCGACCAACTGCTTTTCGGCCTTGCGCATCTCTCGTTCCGCGCGCTGGCGGTGGCGGCGCGCATCCTGCGCCTGACGCATCTGCATCTGGAACTGCGCGCGATCCGCTTCGGTCACGCGGCGAAGCTCTTCCTGCGCGGTCTTCAACTCTTCACGGATGTCCGCGCGTTCGTCGGCGGTGAGGTTCGGGTTGTGAAGTTGTCCGCCGAGGTTGCCGATCTCGTTGAGCAGTTCCTTCTGTTCCTCGGACATCACGAAGCGAGGAAACTCCGGCACCGGCGGCAGGTCGATGACCACCGGTACGATCGGCGGCATTGGCGGTACAGGCGCGACCGCTGCGACCGTCGCCGGCTCGGGCGTTTCGGCGATCTCGCGTTCATCGTCCGTCTCATCCGCATCCGCGTCTGTCTCGACGTCGGCATTCACGTTCTGCAAACCGGCGCGCAACGGCTCGAAATCGAGCGCGTCGACGAGCGACGCGGTCTCGCCCATCACGGAGATGATGTTGCCCGCATCGCCGCTGCCCTGGTTCGGCAACGGAAGCGCGGAGACGAAACGCAAACGCTGCTCGAGATCGGTGCGGATCATCGCCAGCCGCCGATCCATCTGCTGAGTCAGCCGCTGCGCCTCATTGCGATAGGCAGCCTCGAGCGCACGACGCGAGGAGTGGTAGGAGTACGTCACGATCGCGGCCAGCGGCACCACGGCGAGGACGAATGCGGCCAGGATCAGTTGGGTGCGAATGCGCATCAGGGACGATGGTAGAACGAACCGGGGCCGAAAAAGTTTGGGCCTGCGCCGACTGAGACGACCGGAGGCCGCCGGCGGCCGGGGCCGACGGCCCCGGACCCCATCGGTTGGCCCCGGCCGCCGGAGGTCTCTCGTCGTCTCGGCGGGCTCAGGTCCACTCTTCGCGGCCGGTGCGCCCTTTGCCCGGATCGCGTGTGTTCTTGCGGCGTTCGCTGTCGGGGATCACTACCTCGCGATGGGGTCGCGTCCGCTCGAATTCCTGGATGAAACGCTCCGCTTCGTCGACGACGTCGTCCCATGATGCGGGCGCGATCGACGCGGCGCGGATCTCGTCGCAATGCGCGCGAAACGTATCGCAGCGCTTCACCGCTTCATCGAAGCGCGTGTGGATTTTCAGATTTGCGCCGACGCGGTCGGCGAGGTGCTGCTGCAGATCCGGCACGCGCTCGATGTGGCTGCAGAACAGGATCACGTCGTTGCCGGCGAGCAGCGCGCGCTCGGTGATCTCCTCGTACGAGCCGAGGTCGGAGACGGCGTGCATCTCCATGTCGTCGCTGACGGCGATGCCGTCGAAGTGAATACCGTCGCGCAGCAACTCTGTCGTGAGGCGATAGCTCAACGTAGCCGGTAGATCCGGATTCTCTTCGACGAGCGGATAGATGCCGTGGCCGATCATGATTGCGTGCGCTTCGTTGCCGAGGCGCGCGAACGGGACGAGCTCGCGATTCATCATTTCTTCGAGCGATGCGCGAATCACGGTCTCGCCGTAATGCGGATCGCCGGAGCCGTTGCCGATGCCCGGCCAGTGCTTGAGGCACGCCGCGACGCCCGCGCTCTGCATGCCGCGCACGAACGCGCCCGCGAGCTCGACGACGGTCTCGGGATCGGCGCCGAACGTGCGGCGCTCGAGACCTTTCGGCGCGATGTCGCCGCGGATGTCGACGACCGGCGCGAGGTTGATCTCGATGTCGAAGTAACGCAGCGCCATGCCGATCAGTTTGCCGAACCACTGGGAGAGCTCGACCGGCATCTCCCCTTCGCCGAACGCTTCCGCGCTCGGCAGGCCGGGGAGGATGTGGCGCAGACGATCGACGCGGCCGCCTTCCTCGTCGATCATGAACAGCGGCGGCCGCTCCGGCGCGAGCGACTTGACCTCCGCCACCAGCTCGCGGAACTGCGAGACGGTGCCGATGTTGCGGCCGAACAGCACCACCGCGTACGGCGTGTTTTCGCGCAGGATGCGCCGCTCGAGCTCGGTGAGCGTTTTTCCGGTGAGACCGATTCCTAAAAGGTCATTCCGCATTTAGCGCGCGCATCGTAGCAACTTTGGAGTGCGGCAGCCGCAGCTGCCGCTTTTACTGGCGAGCCAAAGCGGCGGCTGCGGCCGCCGCACTCCATAGCTAACTCAATTTCTGCTTCAACTCATACAGCGCGTTGAGCGCGTCGCGCGGCGCGAGCGTGTCGACGTCGAGCGCGCGCAGGGTGTCGATGATCGACTGCTCGGTCGAGCTGAAGAGGCCGAGCTGGCGCGTGGCGGGAGCGGGGCCGCGGCGCCGCGTTTCTTCGACGAGGTCGCGTTCCTTGCGCTCGAGCGTATCGAGAATCTCCCGCGCGCGCACGATCACGGACTGCGGGATGCCGGCCAGCTTTGCGACCTGGATGCCGTAGCTCTTGTCCGCCGAACCTTCAACGACCTTGCGCAGAAAGATGATCTGCTCGTTCCACTCCTTCACTGCGACGTTGTAATTCGCGACGCGCGACTTCGTTTTCGCGAGATCGGTGACCTCGTGATAGTGCGTCGCGAACAGCGTGATGCCGCTGCGCGCCGGGTTGTCGTGCAGGAACTCGATGATGGCCCACGCGAGCGAGAGCCCGTCGAACGTGGCGGTGCCGCGGCCGACTTCGTCGAGGATGATCAGCGAGCGATCGGTGGCGTTGTTGAGGATGTTCGCGGTTTCGTGCATCTCCACCATGAACGTCGACTCGCCACGCGCGAGCTGATCGCTGGCGCCGACGCGCGTGAAGATGCGGTCGAAGATGCCGAGGCGCGCTTTGGCGGCGGGGACGAACGAGCCGGCCTGATTGAGCAGGACGATGAGCGCGACCTGGCGCAGGTACGTCGACTTGCCGCCCATGTTCGGGCCGGTGATGATCTGGATGCCGTTCTCGTCGCGGCGGATGTTGGTGTGGTTCGGGATGAAACGCTCGGTCGCGATCTGCTCGATGACCGGATGGCGTCCGTCCTCGATGCAGACCTCCGCGTGCTCGCTGAGCGTGGGGCGCACGAAGCGATTGCGCACGGCCACCGATGCCAGCGCGGACACAGCGTCGATCTCGCCCACCGCGCGCGCGGCGCCGAGGATCGCACCGCTCGTCGCGGCGATCTTGCCGAGCAGCTCGTCATACAAACGAACCTCGATCGCGATTGCCTTCTCTTCGGCACCGACGATTTTCTCTTCGAGCTCTTTGAGGTCCGGCGTGATGAAGCGCTCGGCGTTGGCGAGGGTCTGCTTGCGGATGTAATCGACCGGCGCCCTGGCGAGATTCGATTTCGAGATCTCGATGTAATAGCCAAACACCGAGTTGTAGCGGATCTTGAGCGAGGAAATGCCGGTGCGCTCGCGCTCGCGCGACTCGATCTCGAGCAGGACCGATTTCGAATCGCGTGCGATGGAGCGCAGCTCGTCGAGCGTCGCATCGACACCGTTCGCGATGACGTTGCCGTCGCGCAGCACGATGGCGGGATTCGGGTCGATGGTGCGCGCGATGAGATCGATGACTTCGCGCAGTCCGCTTTCGAGATCGATCCGTTCGCGCATCGACTGCAGCAGCGGCCCTTGCAACGGCGACATCTCCTCGCGCAACTCGCCCACCATGAGCAGCGAATCCGCGAGCGTGAGGCATTCGCGCGGCGTTGCCGTGCGCAGCGTGATGCGCGATGCGACACGCTCGAGGTCCGCGATCTTCTGCAGGCACGCGGTCATCCTCTCGAGGATGACCCGCGAGCGCGTCAGCTCGTCGACCGCGTCATGACGATCGAAGATCGCCTCGCGCGACGTGAGCGGACGCGTGAGCCAGCGGCGCAACATGCGCGTGCCCATTGCCGAGCGCGAGGCGTTGATCACACCCCACAACGTCGCGCGCGGCCGCGCCGCGTCACGCGATTCGACGACTTCGAGGTTCGCCAGCGTGGCCGCGTCGAGCTGGAGAAAGTCGGAGTCTTTGTCGACGCGCAAACCGCGGACGTGATCCAGCGCCTTGCGATGGCTCGCGCTCGCGTAACGCAACGCACCGCCCGCGGCGCCGATCCGCGCGTCATCGCCGTCGAGTCCGAAGCCGCGCAGCGACTGTGTCCCGAAATGTTTGGCGAGGTAATCATGCGATCCGCGATTCTCGAACAGCGTCGGTTCGACGGGCGTGATCGGAATCGTGAATGCGCCGTTGGTATCCATATCGCGCGGCACGATCGCCTCTCGCGGCGCGAAACGGGCCAGATCGTCATACAGCCGCGCATCTTCGAGCGAGCGATAGGTCGTGACGAAGAAGTCGCCCGTGGAGACGTCGAGGTAGGCGGCGCCGACGTCGCTCTCCGACGGCACGAGCGCGACGAGATAGCAGTTCTCGCGCTCGACGATCGACGACTCCGTCGCCGTACCGGGCGTGACGATGCGCACGATCTCGCGCCGCACCAGCCCCTTCGCCTCCGACGCCTCCTCGGTCTGCTCGCAAATCGCTACGCGCAACCCGTTGCGAATCAGCTTCGCGATGTAGCCGTCCGCGGCGTGATAGGGCACGCCGCACATCGGCGTCTCGTACTCCTGCCCCTTGTTGCGCGCGGTCAGCACGAGGTCGAGCAGCGGCGCGGCTTTCTCCGCGTCCTCGAAGAACATCTCGTAGAAATCGCCGAGGCGGTAGAAGAGAATCGCGTCGGGGACCTGGCGCTTGATCTCGAAGTACTGCTCGAGCATCGGGGTCAGCTTCGTGGTTGGACGGGGCATGGCCGGGGGCATTCTAAATGCCACGATGCGGCAGGCTGCGACTAATGGCGCACTGCGCGCCTTCGGTTTTGACTCGGCGCTGGGTAGATCGCGACACGGCCGCTCGCGGTCGTCTGGTCCGCGTTCGCCGTCTGCGACGCGCGAGTCTTGATCATCGTTTCCAGCTGCTGCGGAGTGAGAGTTGGATTCGTCTCGAGCAACAACGCCGCGATGCCCGCGACGTACGGCGCCGCGTACGAGGTCCCGGAGTTTCCGGGGATGCCGCCGATCCTGAGATCTCCACTGCGATATTGATTGCGCGCGCTGATCGAGGCCACCAGTACATCGGCGCCGGGAGCGAGTATCTCCACCTCGGCGCCGGCGCACGATCCGCTCCAAAGGTGATTCGTTCGATCGATGGCGCCCACCGTCATCAGGCCGTCGATCGATTGACCGGCTGCGCCGGGCAGGTGGCCCGCGCAGATGGCCTGGCTCCCTCCCGCGTTCGTATTCCCTGCGGACACCGTGAAAAAGAAGCGTTTGCCGTTCGGGTCGGGCCGTCCTTCACGGTCGACACCGTTGGTCATGTCCCGGATCCTGGCGAGGTACTGATCGGTGTTTTGCAAAACAGCCGGCGACGGAGTGTTGCTCATGTTGATGATCGAGGTCTGATATGGCGATGCACCGGAGTCCCAGGCGTGGCGGATGATCTGGTTCAGCGCCTCATGCCATACCGCGGACCCGTCGACGAACGTGTACACGGAGACGATCTTCGCGTCGGGCGCCACGCCCGTATTTCGGCCGGCAATCATTGACGCCACGGCGGTCCCGTGCGTGTGAAGGAAAAGAGTGACCGCCTCAAAGAAACAGGGATCCAGCGCGGGATCGCGGCCGTTGCCGCACGTGAGCGCTCCTGACGGCCGCAACGCGCCGATGACGTTCGAACCTGTGCTGCGCGCGAACTCGTCATGATCGCGCATGACGCCGGTGTCGCACACATAAACGACCGCGCCATTTCCCGTCGTCGGAAGTGTGGTTCTGCCGTCCAGGACACCGGTCCTTGAATCGGCGCGATCGAGGTGCCAAAGCACGTTGTCCGGAAAGCCCTCGCCGCAGCCAAGCAGGCGAAGAGTGACAAAGTCGACCTCCGTCGGAGCGGATACCGTCTGGCAAAGCGTCGATGATGACCGCTGGGCATGCGTACTGAGCGCGGCAACTGCGACGAGAAGCGCGATGATCATCCTGGTCATGTTGGATACCGAATGGTACCAACGCGCCGTGCTTCAGGCTTCATCCTTGCGGTCTTCGAATCCGCATCAACCGGCCATTGTCGACCCGCAACTCGATCACGATGGCCTCTTTGAGCCGCGTGTGCGGAACGCGGTCGAGCAGCACGATCCATCGATCATCGTCGCGAGCAACGTGCACGACGCGGTAATTGCGCAGGCCACGCTCAGTGGCATACACCAGCGCGCGGTTTCCCGCATCGATCGAGAGGATGCGCCCCTTCGGGCGCGACGGATCTTCGAATCCCGACAGCGCGAGGAAAAGCACCGCGCAGAGCGCGATCCATGCGAGGTAAAGCGACCACCAGCGGCGCACGGGGCGATGATACGGGTTCCTCGGGTTCCTCGGTTCCTCGGGTTCCTCGGGGGAGAAAGATAAACCCCTCCGAGGAACGCCGAGGAACCCCGAGGAACCCGAGGAACCGTTTATGATTCGCCCCGTGACCAGGTCTGAGATCGAACAGCAACTGATCGCGATCGTTCGGCAGGAGAAAGACATCCCCGCGGACCTGCTGCAGGCGGAAACCGAGCTCGCCGCCGCCGGGATCGATTCGCTCGACTCGCTCACCATCCTCTTCGCGATCGAAGAGCAGTTCCGCATCTCCATTCCCGACACGACCGCGCGCGCCATGAAGACCTTCGGCGACATGGTCGACGCCGTCGCGGGACAACTGCCCGCCGAATGACGACGCGCGTCGCCATCACCGGCATCGGCATCGTGTCGCCGTTCGGAAGGGGAAAGGCCGCGCTCGCCGAGGCGTTACGCGCGGCGCGGAGCGGTGTTCGTACGATCACCAGCATCGACACGTCGACGCTGAACTGCCGCATCGCCGGCGAAGTTCCGGGCGATGCGCATGAAGGCCAGCATCGCGGTCACGATCGCTTCACGCGTTTCGCGCTCATCGCGGCGGAAGAGGCGACGGCGCAGGCGGGCGACCTGGGCGTGGACCCACACCGCTACGGCGTCCTCCTCGGCACCGGACTCGGCGGCTGCGAAACGCTCGACAACAGTTACCGCCGCTTCTATCGCGACAGCGCGCGCATCGCTCCGATGTCGATCCCGATGACGATGTACAACGCGGCCTCGTCCGCCGTGTCGACGAAGCTCGGCGCGAAAGGACTCGCCTACTCGGTCGTCTCCGCATGTGCGTCGAGTGCCCATGCGATCGGTCTCGCGGCGCAGGCCATTCGCGCCGGACAGGCCGACGTCGTGCTCGCGGGCGGCAGCGACGCACCGCTCACGCCGGGCATCATCAGCGCGTGGGAGTCTCTGCGGGTGCTGGCCATCGACAACGAACATCCCGAAGAAGCATGCAGGCCGTTCAGCGCGGACCGGAAGGGACTCGTGCTTGCCGAAGGCGCCGCCGTGCTCGTCCTCGAAACGTGGGACCACGCGCAAGCGCGCGGCGCCGAAATCCTCGGCGAGATCGCCGGCTTCGGCGCGACCAGCGATGCGGGACACATCACCGATCCGTCCGCGGATGGCGCGGCGCGCGCGATGGACCTCGCGCTGCGCGACGCGGGCATGACGCCGCCCGACATCGGCTACATCAATGCGCACGGCACGGGCACGCGGGCGAACGACGCGACGGAGACCGCGGCGATCAAAGCGGTGTTCGGCACGGACACGCCGCCAGTCAGTTCGACCAAATCGATGCACGGGCACGCGATGGGCGCCTCGGGCGCGATCGAGATCGTGGCGTCGCTGGTCGCGTTGCGGGAAGGCTTCCTGCCGCCGACGATCAATCTCGAAACGCCCGACCCGGAGTGCGATCTGGACTACATCGCAAACGAGCCGCGCGAGGCGCGCGCCGGCTCGTTTCTGTCCAACTCCTTCGGATTCGGCGGGATGAACGCGGTGGTCGCCATACGCGTGCCATAGAAGAGGGGCGCCTCCGGCGGCCGGTCGTCTTTCCCTGGCGGCCTGTGGCAATCCATTTGCTACGTCCGGTGTGATTCGTCGGAGGGAAGTGTGATCGTAGAGAAGAAGCACCTGGAGAATTTCACGATCCTGTACGTGGAAGGGCTCATCAAACTCGGGGAAAGCGCCGAGTTCTTTTCCTCCGCGCTGGAGAATGTGCTCAAAAACGAGAGCACGAACGTCGTCATCGACTTCACGAAGATCGACTACATCGACTCCACCGGCATCGGCGAGCTGGTCGGCTACCTCGGCAAATTCACGAGCCAGAACCGCAAACTGATCCTGGTCAACCCGTCCGAGCGGATCCAGAAACTGCTCAAGCTCGCGAAGCTCGACGCGGTCTTCAAGATCTACGGAACGGAAGAAGAGGCCGTGGCCGCGGAGAGTGGCTCAGCGGCGCGCGCGAGCTGATCGGCGCCTTCTCGATCGCGCTCGGCCTCTCGCCGCGTAGAATCCGCGCATGAACGTCGCTTCTGTCGCGGAAGTGGTCTGGTACGTGACCGGCCGCTTCTACTCCAACTCTGCATCGATGGTGCTCGACGTCGGCTACTTTCTGCACGTCGAGGGACTGGCCGAGTCGCTGTTCGCCGACCTCGCGAGCGAGAGCACGGCGCTTCTCACGTTCGCATCGGCGCCGTTTCTCGCGTCGACGATCTCGAACGGCGGACTCGACATCGGCGTCGACGTCAAAGGCTCGTTCGCCATCTATCTCCGCGAAACGCCCGGCGCGTCGTTCGACGATCCGAACACGTTCGCGGCCGGACAATGCGTGGCGACGTTCGAGCGAACGTCGATCGTCGCCGTCGCCAAGCAGCCGCTCACCTCGTCGAACGTCTTCACGGCGCGGCTGGTCGATTCGCAGCCGTTCGACTTCCGCGGCGCGCGCTACGACTTTCGCGATCTCGTCGGCAACTCGATCACGCAATGGGGCATCGCGGCCGCCGAGCCGTTGACCCCGCCCGCGGGGTATACGAGCGTGGCGCCTTTCGTCGGATCCGCGATTCGGGCGGGCACCGGATAGCAGGTTAGACTTCCCCTCGAATGAGCGTCAGTCTCACGCGTGTGTATCGCGGAGGGGAAGTCGAGTCGGTGCACCGCGGCTCGATCGCCGTCGTCGACGCTCGCGGACGGCTCATCGCGTGCGCCGGCGATCCCGCGCTGCGCGGTTGCCTCCGTTCGGCGGCGAAGCCGTTTCAGGCCATCCCGCTGCTCGAGTACGGAGGCATCGACGAGTACGACCTCACGCCGGAAGAGATTGCGCTCACGTGCGCATCGCACGGCGGCGAGCCGCTGCACATCAGCACCGCCGCGGCGATGTTGCGCAAGGGCGAGTTCGACGAGGAAGACCTTCTCTGCGGCGCGCACCTGCCGTACGACGACAAAGCCGCGGCCGAGCTGCGCGCGTCGGGCGAGCTTCCCTCCCCTCTGCACAACAACTGCTCCGGCAAGCACGCGGGGATGCTGCTGGCGACGCACGTGATGGATGTCCCGCCCGCGCGCTACATCGACGCGGATCATCCGCTGCAGGATCTGATGCGCGCGACACTCGCCGATTTCGCTGGCCTGACGCCGGAAGAGATTCCGATCGCAATCGACGGCTGCGGCGTGCCCGCGTTCTTTCTCTCGCTGCATCGCGCGGCGTATGCATACGCGCGCCTGATGTCGAACGCGATCGAGCGTTACGCGGAGAGCACTGCCAACGTCGTAGATGCGATGACGAGCTTTCCACACTACGTCGCCGGCAACTGGAGCATCACCTCGCCCCTCATGGCCGCATTCGATGGAGAGTTGCTGGCGAAGGAAGGTGCGGAAGGGTTTTACACGATGGCGCTCGCCCCTTCGCTCTGCGCCGAATTGACCGGCAGACTCCGCCTCGCCGATGATGCCGCGCTCGGCATCGCCCTGAAGATCGAGGACGGCTCGATGGATCGCGGACGCAATCCCGTCATCCTCCGCCTCCTCGACCTCCTCGGCATCGACCTCGACGCGCGTCCCGGCCTCGCGCCGTGGCGCAACGCTCCGGTGCACAATCACACCGGAACGCTCGTCGGCGAAGTGCGCGCCGAATTCGAACTGGAGATCTTATGAAGATGCGAACACTGCTCATCCTCGCCACCGTGGCCGTCATGTCCTGCAAGACCGTGGGCATCTCCATGACCCGCAGCGGCTACGCGGAGGTCTCGCCGCAGATCGCGAACGAGATGATCCTCGACTCGCGGCAGGTGGTGATCCTCGACGTCCGCTCCGCGAGCGGCTTCCGCTCTGCGGAGGGCCACATCGCGGGGGCGGTCAGCGCGCCGTTCGAAACCATCGAACGGCAGTTGCCCGAGTTGCTGCCGTATCAGAACCAGACCGTACTCGTGTATGGAGGGAGCGACGACGAAGGGGCGCTCGCGTCGAAACTTCTCGTGCTCGCCGGCTTCCGGAACGTGGTCCATGTGTCCGGCGGAATCCGCGGTTGGATTGAGAACGGCTATCGCACTGTTAACGCGCAGTGATCATGAAACGGGCTCTACTCGTCATCTCGCTCTTCCTCTGCGCGGCCGCGGCTCAGGCCCAGTTCCGCCCCAGCACCACCGATCAGACCGCCACGCTCCGCGACTACGCGGCGAAGGTGCTGCCGCGGTGCCCCAACGGCGTCGTCACGCTCGAGCCGGTGCGTTCCGCCGGGCCGACGAACTTCACCGCGTACGTCGCCACCGTCCGTTCTGACGACAAGTACTGCGGTACGCAGAAGTACGTCCTGCATTCGCCGAAGACGCAGCAGATGTTGATCGGAACGGTCATCCCGGTTCCGAAAGACGGCCGCCCGACCGCCACCCGCTTCAGCGAGAAATCGACCGAGCTCCTCGGCAAGCCGGTCAAGGCCATCATCGCCCCGTTCCCGCTGCAGGACGGCATCAAGGCCGTCAACATCACACGCGAGACTCCGTACGGCGCATTTTCCTACGCCGGTTTCATCGATCAGTCGGAGGCGTTCCTGATCGTCGGCTTCCGCGGAAACCTGCTCACCGATCCGGCCAAGACGCTGCGGGAGACGCTCGGCACCACCACCGGCGCGCGCCGCGGTACGGGCAAGGTGGAGATCCTCGAGCTCTCCGACTTCCAGTGCCCCACCTGTGCGCGAGCGCACGAGAACATCGAGCCGATCATCCAGAAGAACCTCGGCAAGATGAGCTACATCCGCATCGACCTGCCGCTCTTCGAGCATCACGAGTGGGCCATCCCGGCCGCGATGGGGGCGCGCGCGATTCAGCGCGTGGCTCCGGCGAAATACTGGCAATACGTCGACTACGTCTTCAAGAACCAGGAGACGATCGGCAAGCGCAAGTTCGATGACGTGCTCAAGGAGTTCATCGAGGACAACGACATCGACGCGGCTGCGATCCAGAAGATTTACGGATCGAAGGCGGAGCGCCAGACGCTGCTCGATCAGGTCAGCCGCGCGTTCGCCGCGGGCATCGCGTCGACGCCGACGTTCATCGTGAACGGCCAGATCATGGGCTTCGGTCCCGAAGGCTCGTTCACGATCGAACAGATCAAGAGCGCGATCGGCGTCAGCACGCCCGCGAAGAAAGCCGCAGCGAAGAAGTAACGGCGCGCCGATCTGGGGCGACGGGCTCTTCAGCCGGTCGATTCTCGGCTTCGACGGGCTGAGAGCCCGTCGCTCCAGATTACGGCGCTACCGGACCGGTAGCGCCTCGCTGATCTCCGACGACACCTGCGTCTGGAGGTTCGCACCGGCCTGTGTCTGCAGCGCGACGAGCTTCCCGCGGTGATCGCCCGGAACCACCAGTTCGAACGCCACGTCGGCCGTGCCCGACTGCGGCGCCATCACGCGCTGGGGAAACTGCGGCGGCGGCTCCGCGACGTCACCGCGCGTCGTGGTCGCAAAGTAAATCTGCACGTGGAAGGTTCCGCCGAACGCGCCCGCGGTGAGCCGCACGACGCCGCGAATTCGGATGAGGTTCGCTCCGGCGTCGTAGAACGCATCGAGCACGCGCGGAGCGTTCGGAATGAGGTCGCTCTCATCGTCATCGGCAGTGCGATTGTCGATGGACCAGTCGATCGGCAGGTTGGCATTCGTGTGGATGCGGTTGTGGAAGAACGCCGCGATCGGTGTTCCCGCCGCGATGGCCACACCGCTGAAGCGGTTGTAGGCGATGGTGTTGTGGGCCAGTTGAAACGGCACGCCGCCCGAGAAGAAACCGCCCGCGCCGTTGCCCATCGGCTGGCCGTGGCGATCGACACCCATCTTCGTCTCGCTGACGGAACCATGCTTGCCGCGCCAGAACGCGATGCCGGAGCGGCCGTTGGCGCTGGCGATCGCTCTGAAGATCGACACGGATTCATGGGGCGAATCGACGTTGATGCCGCGCGAGCGATTCGGCTTCGCGACCAGGCCGGTGCGGTCGGTGCCGACATAAACCTCCGTAACCGTGTGAACCGCGTCGTGCGGCGCGGGCGCGTCGAAGTGGATCCCGTTCCATGGCCAGGAGTGCACGGCCAGACCGCTGATCGTCACGCCCGGGACACCCTGCGCGCACGACGCGCGCACTTCCAGGCCGTTGCCGAAATGTGCGTTCTCGCCGCTGATCTCCAACTGTTTCTCCGGCCACGGGATGTCATCGCCGTCGGGTCCGGCCAGGTGCACGTTGCACTTGCGAATCGCAGGCAGCGGCGTCGCCGGCGCGATCCTCATCATCACATCCGGGTAGACGATCGCAAACGAGATGTGGCACCGCACATCGCTTCCGCAGGTCGGGTTCGCGTTGACCGCTTCGATCACGTCGCGCAGCGAGCCGGAGCCGAAGTCCTCGCTCGTGGTGACTGTGTATGGCCGGAATGTGAACACGTTGAACCTGAGCGTGCCGACGAGCCCGACATTGCGTGCCGCCAAGGCCACGGTCGCGTCACGACGGCCGCCGGTGAAGCTGGTGGGCGTGATGCGGAAGGAGATGTTCAAGGTTTCGACTCTGCCGCCGGCAAACTCACTGGTGTAGCAGGTCGTCGATTTCGCGAACTCGTTGCACGTCCAGTCGTTGCCTGTGAACCGGGGTGATCCGTTGAGCTCGAGACCGTCCGGGTACGCGATCGTGATCTCCACATCGAACGCGGACTCTTCCGAGTGATTGCGAACGTACACGTTCGTGGGCTGAAGCGGACCAATCTGCGTGTGATCCGCACGAAACTCGAGCGTCGGCGCGGCGTGGGCGATGATGCCGGAGAGGAGCGTTACCGCGACGACCAAGTATCTCATCCCGACATCGTAACGCCAGAATCCCGCGTTGATCTTCGCCGCGTGACCGGCAACCCGCTAACGCACCCGCAACGCCTCACTGATCTCCGAAGACACCTCGGGGAAGAGCGCCCGTGTGCGTCTCCAGCGCGATCAGCTTGCCTCGACTGTCGTGCCGGAATGACGAGCTCGAACGAGACGTCGGCCGTTCCGCCGCCGGCCGCTGCGCGACCTCCGGGATTCAGAGTCGTTGAAGATGTACACACTGGCGCCGAGGTACGTGGAGAGGTGTGGGCGGTCGGTGAAGAATTCGAGGTTCGGTGCGGCGTGAACGAGAGCGGAAAAAAGGAACGTGACTGCGATGACCATGGATCGCATGGGCAACGGTAGTACTAGAACCCCACGCTGATCTTCGCCGCGTAACTCCGCTCTTCGCCCTGCGTCGTCTCCACGACCAGCTTCGGGATGAACATCGAAACGCGCAGGCCGAACGTGTAGCGATTCATGTTCCCCTCGGCCTCCAGCGTTCGCGTCGGACCGTCGGGGAGACTCAGGACGTGGCCTGTCGCCTTGTGCCGCGCGTAGCCGATGGCCGCGTACGGCGTGATCGGGCCGAAGCCTTTCGAGACGAACAGCTCGACGCCGTACGTCGAGAGATCGAGCTCTTCCACGCCGCGCAGTTGTGAATACGCGCCGCGCAGCGCGACGGCCGGCGTGGCGATGCCGCCGCTCGACAACGGCATGTCGTACGACGCGCCCCAGACCTGAATGTCGGTGTCCGGCACTTTCGAGTACATCGCGGAGATCGTGCCGAACGACAGTCCCTTCGATGCCGTGATACGCGGCACCGCGAGGTAATCGTTGTACGTAAAGTCGTCGTTGGTCGCGTGCTGCCAGTACTCGGAGCTCGGATCGACCGGCACCGCCGTTGTCGCGATGCCGATGTCGAATCCGAGGAGGCCGCGCGCTTTCGCCGGCTCGACGGGCGTGGCGTAGATCGACTGCGCCGCGAGCCGCGTGAACTCTTCGAACTCCTGCTGTGTGATGGTCGGATCGATGTCGATGCCATTCGTCTCGTCGCTCTGCGCGAATAGCGGCATCGCGCATGCGAGCAGCATCAGAAGAGCTGCGAGATAAAGTCGTTGCTTTGCAGAAACCCGATCGGCGTGAAAGCCACGCGGCCCTCGCCCACCCTCCGCAACCATCCGTCCTGCAGTCCGCGCTCGGTCCATTCGATGCCCTCCTGTCCACACAACTCGACGAGCTCTTCATAGCACATCCCCATGGTGCGGCGGAGTTGCAGGAAGATCCGTTCGCGGCGCACTTCATCCGCGCCGAGCGCCTCGCTGAAGTCGCGCGCGTGCGGCGCGGTTTCGATGTAGCGGCGGATGTCGCGCGTGTTCGCGAAACGCTCGCCGCCGATGAAGGAGTGCGCGCCGAGGCCGAAGCCGTGGTATTCGCCGCGCGTCCAGTAGCGGAGGTTGTGGAGACATTGCTCGCCTTCGCGCGCAAAGTTGCTGATCTCGTATTGCGCGAGACCACGCGCGCCGAGGTGCTCGATCGCTTCGAGATAAAGATCGGCGACGAGGTCTTCCTCCGGCAACGCGACGCGCCCGCGCGCGACCTGGACCTGCAGCGGCGTCTTCTCCTCGAGGTCGAGCATGTACAGCGAGAGATGTCCAACGCCAAGGTCGATGGCGACGTCCAGGGTCTCGCGGAAGGATTCCGCGGTTTGTTGCGGGAGACCGAGCATGAGATCGAGATTCGTGCGCATGCCGGCATCGACGGCGGCGCGGACGGCGTCGATGGCGCGTTGGCGGTCGTGGATGCGGCTGATGGCGGCGAGCTCGGCGTCGTGGAAGGACTGCACGCCGATGGAGAGGCGGTTGACGCCGAGGTCGCGCCACTGCGCGACTGTCGCTGGGGTTACGTCTTCGGGATTCGCCTCCATGGAGATTTCGACAGCGGAGCGCCGGCGTCCCGCGCCGGCGCTCCCGAGGATCCGCTCCAGGTTCTCCGCGCTCATTCTCGACGGCGTCCCGCCACCCACGTAAATCGTGTCGACGTCGGCAAAGTCGGCAGATCGAATCTCCCGAACCAAAGCCTCCGTATACGCATCCCGCAGCGCGAGATCGGTCGAGATCGCGAACGGGCAATACGTGCAGTGCGTCGTGCAGAATGGGACGTGGATGTAGAGGCCGAGGGTCATGCGGGCGAACGCAGAATATAATTTCTGGCAATGTCCGCTTCTGCCCCCGAACCGACGCCCCCGCCAACGCCGGGGTTGCGACGCTCTCGTCTCCTCTGGAAGCTGCTCGGCGCCATGGCGTTGGTCGCGCTCGTCCCGTTGGTCGTGTCGCACCTGATCCTCATCGGTATCAACCGCGACTCGCTCGAGACGCTCGAGAAGAAATACCTCACCCGCTCGGCCGTGCAGATCTCGAACGATCTGCAGAACCTCCTGGTCAGCAACCGCCAGCAGCTCACGAAGATCGCAAGCAGCATCCTCATGATGCGCAAGGCGCTGCCGCCCGCCAGCGATCCCTTTACGTACGCGGCGCAGTCGCGTTGGGTCGCTGACGCGATCACGGCGGACGGCGATCTCATCGCCATCCGCGCGCTTAATGCGCAAGGCCAGGGCGCGGAGGCGGTACCGACGCAGCTCGACAAGGCGATCGTCGACGAGATGGCGATCGCGCAGAAAGTGGCGCTGGCCGGCAACGAGTCGACGGGCCGCGTCCTGCACATCAGCGCGCGCAATGAGCCGGTCATCGTGATGGCGGTGCCGGTGCGCGAAGGCGAAACGACGGTCGGCACCGTGGTCGGACTGGTCTCGCTGCGGCGGATCGTCAACGTCATCCGCGAAGAAGGCAAAGGCGACGTCACCGCGTTCCTCGTCGACCGCGACGGCCGCGTGCTCATCCACAGCGAGCCTTCGGTCGATGTGCAGCACCCGAACTTCAGCAATCTGAAGCTGGTGAAGGAGTTCGCGAACGCGAAAGTGCCGCTGCGCCTGACCGAGTCGTACGTCAGCGACAACACCAAAGTCCTCGGCACCATCGCACCCGCGTCGTCGAACGTCAGTGTGATCGTGCATAAGCCGGAGCAACGCGCGTTCGCGTCCGTCGACCAGATGATCCGCGCGACCACGCTCTGGGTGGCGGTGGCGCTGCTGCTCGCCATCCTCGCCGCGGTGCTGTTCGCCTCGGGCATCGCCCATCCGATCCGCCTGCTCGCACAGCGGACGCGTGAGATCGCGCAGGGCAACTACCAGCAACGCGTCGAGCTGAAGACCAAGAACGAGATCGGCGAGCTGGCGGGGACCTTCAACGTGATGTCGGAGTCGATCGAGCGCGCCGTCGATCAACTGAAGAAGGCCGCGCACGAGAACCACCTGCTCTTCCTCAACTCCGTGCGCATGCTCGCGGCGGCGATCGATGCGAAGGATCCGTACACGCGCGGCCACTCCGAGCGCGTGGCGCGTTACTCGATCGGCATCGGCAAGAACCTCAATCTGCCCGAGAAAGAGATGCGCAACCTGCGCATCAGCGCGCTGCTGCACGACGTCGGGAAGATCGGCATCGACGATCGCATCCTGCGCAAACCGGGCGCGCTTTCCGAGGATGAGTTCGAGGTGATGAAGGGCCACCCGGTGAAAGGTGCGGCCATCATGAGCGGCGTCGCGCAGCTCATCGACATCATCCCGGGCATGAAGTATCACCACGAGAAGTGGAGCGGCGGCGGCTATCCGGACGGCCTCGAAGGCGAGCAGATCCCGATGCAGGCACGCATCGTCGCCATCGCCGACACGTTCGACGCGATGACCACGAACCGCCCGTATCAGAAGGCGATGGAGCTCGGCTACGTCGTCGAGAAGATCAAGAGCTTCGCCGGCACGCGCTTCGACCCACGCGTGGTCGACGCGTTCGTGACGGCCGTGAAGCGCGGCGACATCCAGATCGAAGAGCAAGTGCGAGGCGCCGCCTGACACGTTCGGCCCGCCGGTTCCTCGTCGCCGCACTGATGTTCGCCGCGTTGCCTCTCCTCGGGGCCTCGTCTGTCGCTTGCGATCGCAGCGTGCAGCACATCCTGCGCGGCAACTACGACGCGGCGCTGCGGCAACTCGAAGGAGCGAAGACGAGCGGCGCCGCGCCCGCGGAAGTCGAGAATCTGCGCGGCCTCGCGTTGCTGCTTGAAGGTCAGACCGCCAGAGCGCTGGCGAGTTTCGAGAAAGCGCTCGCGCTGCAGCCATCGCTGCAGGCCGCGCGTTTCAATCGCGCACTGGCGTTTCTCCGCAATCGCGAATACGCGAAAGCAGCGGCCGATCTCGAGAAGGTCTACACCGACGAGCACTCCACCCTTCGCGCCGACGCCGCCTATCACCTCGGCATCGCCGCCGATCGTATGGGCCGCGCGGCGGATGCTGAACAGTGGCTCGATCGTGCACTGACGCTCGACGCGAAGCTCGACTCCGCGCTGCTCTATGTCGGCATGCTGCGCGAACGTCGCGGCGAGTTGCAGGGCGCCGGCCGCGCCTACCTGGACTATCTCGAGAAACATCCGACTTCGCTTTCCGCGATGTTGCGCTTCGGGATCTCCGCGCACAAAGCGGGACGCGGCGACGTGGCGAAGAACTATCTGCAGCGCGTCATCAAAGCGGCGCCGCGTTCCGAGGAAGCGATCGAGGCGCAGAAGTTCCTGGTGATGTGGGAGTGATGCCGTGTTCCGGATGATCCTGCACGAGCTGCTGGCCACGACTTCCGGGTCGCTGGCGGCGCTCTTCCTCGACTGGGAAGGCGAGACCGTCGACCTGGCGTGCGAGCACGATCTCAGCGATCACGAGCTGCGCATCATCGGCGCGTATCAGGGCATCTTCCTCTCGCGGCTGCGCGCGTTGTGCACCGCCGTCGAAGCGGGCGAGCCGCGCCGGTTCAAGATCGAGCTCGACACGCGCGTAGTGCTTTGCTCCGACGTGAAGGATGGCTACTACATCGTGCTCCTGGCCGATACTTCGTTCAACGAAGGGCTGGCCTGGCGCAGACTGGAAGAATGCCGCGAGCGATTGCTCGCCGAAATGTGAGGAGAGCGCGATGTTGTATACGACGTCACTCGGCGACAAAGAAATCCCGTGGGTGAACGCGATCCTGATCGCGATGAGCGCCGGGCTGATCGGCATCGGCGTCTACGCGTGGTCGCAGAAATCGTGGAGTGTTTTGTCGTGCGCGCTGCTGATCGCGCTCGCGGCCGCACTCGCCGGCGCGATCGTCGGATTCATCTTCGGCATCCCGAAGAGCGCCGCCACCGCGACGTCGACGACGGCGAGCGGCACCGTCACCGCGACATCGGAGTATCAGGGCAACTCGAATCTCGAACAGATCTCGGACTGGCTGACGAAGATCCTGGTCGGCGCGAGCCTCGTGCAACTCGGCGAGATCCGCGCCGAGTTCGACAAGTTCGGCTCGCGCCTCGATGCGTCGGGCAGCATGGGCACCGCCGGCTGGATCGCCGGTCCGGCCATCGTCATCGCGTATTTCGTCGCCGGATTCCTGCTCGCGTATCTCTGGGCACGCATCTACATGGCCAGAGCGCTCACGGGCGAGGATGGCCGCGCCGCCAAAGCGACGGCGGATTCGAGCGGCGCGCAGGCTACCTCGCCATAACCATCGCCATCTGGGTTACTCCAGCTCTTCGAGATTCGACAGGATCGATTCGATGCGATTGCGGATCTCGGTGCGCTCGCGGCGCAGGCGGTCCTGCTCTTCGTCCTGCGCCTCGAGCTCCTCGACGCGCGAGCGCAACTGGTCGCGCTCGCGGCGCAGCTCCTGAATTGTGGCCACTGCTTTTTCCACGCGCTCGGAAAGGCGTCCGAGGATCTCGGCTTCTTCGGTTCCGGCGAGCGTGAGCTGATCGGTGTCTTTGGTCTTTTTCATGGGCGCGCGGATTGTACTCAGAAGCGCACGCGCGCGAGCACACCTTCCGCTGCTTCATACGGATTGTTTTTCTTGCGCAGTACGTCTTCGAGCAACTGCTCGTACTCGTCGCGCTGGATCGTGCCGCCGATGAGCTGCTCCATGAAGCGCTCTTTCAGTTGCGTCTCGATGCGGATGCGCACGCGATCGCGATTGCGGCGATCGAGCTCGCCCGACGCGGAGAGATAGTCGTAGTGCTGCATGATCGCGGCGTCGAGCTCGTTGACGCCTTCCGAGCGCGACGCGACCGTCTTCACGATCGGCGGCACCCAGTCGCCGTGCTCCTCGACGAGCGACATCATCATGGTCACCTCCGTGACGGTCTTGTCGGCGCCCGGACGATCCGCTTTGTTCACCACGAAGACATCGCCGATCTCCATGATGCCGGCCTTGATGGCCTGGATGTCATCGCCCATGCCGGGCACCAGCACGACCAGATTCGTCTGCACCGTACGCACGACTTCCACTTCATCCTGTCCGACCCCGACGGTCTCGACGAGCACGACGTCGAAGCCTGCGGCGTCGAGGATGTCCACGACGTCGTTGGTCGCTTTCGCGAGGCCGCCTAAGAAACCGCGCGTGGCCATCGACCGAATGAACACGCCGCGATCGGTGTAGAGCTCGGCCATGCGGATGCGATCGCCGAGGATTGCGCCGCCGGTGAACGGGGATGTCGGATCGACGGCGATGATGCCGACGCGCTTCTGTTGCGCGCGGTAGTGTTTCGCCATCGCCGCGACCAACGTCGACTTCCCCGCGCCCGGCGATCCGGTGATGCCGATGATGCGCGCGCGTCCGGTCTGCGGATACAGCTCGGCGAGCAGCTTGGCGGCGTTGCGGTCGTGCGACTCGACGAGCGTGATCGCCTGCGCGAGCGCGCGCGAACGGCCGGCTGCGACGCCCGCCGTGATGGCTGCGAGATCCGTCATCAGTCGTTGAGTAAGTTGCGCGCGATCACCAGGCGCTGGATCTCCGACGTCCCCTCGCCGATCGTGCACAGCTTCACGTCGCGGTAGTACTTCTCGGCCGGAAACTCCTTGATGAAGCCGTAGCCGCCGAAGATCTGCACACCTTTTTCCGTGGCGCGCACCGCCACTTCGGACGCGTACAGTTTGGCCATGGCCGAGAACTGCGTGACCTTTTCTCCGGCGTCCTTGATCGTCGCCGCGCGATGG
>Ga0196977_1000295_pt1 | contig 28630 bp, 25 predicted proteins | sample S3v_1013CmetaG_FD_148634 | JGI IMG/M metagenome (GOLD analysis project Ga0196977, IMG submission 148634) | Soil microbial communities from Anza Borrego desert, Southern California, United States - S3+v_10-13C | ecosystem: Environmental > Terrestrial > Soil > Desert | place: USA: California... | reverse complement strand
GGCCAGCGTCGGCCGGTCGAGCGGGGCGATGGAGAGGTACCAACTGTCGATGCGGAACTCGGGGTCCATGATCGGCACCATGTACTCGCGGATCGGGTTGCCGCGCCGGTCGCGCTCGACCTTCTTCTGCATCTTCGGCTCGCCGGTCTTCGGGTCGTAGAGCGGCACCTCCTTCTCGGCCGTGCCGGTCTTGCCGCCGGTGATGATGCCCTGCGCGTGGACGGGGCCGAAGACGCCGCGCGCCGTGCCCGACGCGCCGCCCGCCACCAGCCCCATGATGCGGCGCATCTCGGCCGCGTGCTGCGGCGAGACGGCCTGCGCCCAGACCTGCGGCGGCAGGTCGTACTCGATCTTCGGCTTCATCACCTTGCCTTCGAGGTTGGCGATGGCCGAGGCGGTCAGAGCCATCTGGAAGGGCGTCATCTGCCCGGCGTAGCCCTGCCCGTAGCCGACGAGGCCGAGGTCGAAGCGGCGCATCCCCTGCCAGACGGCGATGGTCGCCTCGCTCGGCGCGAGCGCGCGGGCGATGGCCGGCGTGCTCGCGTTCCAGATTTGCGGCTGGCGGCGGCCGCGGATGGCCTCCTCGGGCTTGGGGTAGGGCGTGATGCCGACGAGGCGCGCCGCCTCGGCCATCTTCTCGGGGCCGACCTTGAGGGCGAGCTGCGCGAAATACTGGTTGCACGAGACCTCGTAGGCCACGTCCACGCCGATGCGGCCGTGAACCTCGCCGGCGCCGCCCGCGTCGAAGACCGGCTTGGCGCCCGGCTCGGCGTAGAAGCCCGCCCCCGAGCAGTTGAAGACCGAGTCATGCATCCCGGAGTTGAAGCCGGCGATCATCGTCACGGTCTTGAAGGTCGAGCCGGGGATGTAGTAGGCGTTGAGCGCCCGGTTGACTAGGGGCTTGTCGCGGTCGTTGGCTTCGAGCTCGATCCACGCCTCGGGGTCTGACTGCACCTGCTTGAGGCTGTAGGACGGGTTCGAGTACATGGCGAGCACCTCGCCGGTCTGCGGGTTGAGGACGACGACCGCGCCGTGGCGCCCCTTGAGCTGCGCGACGGCCTCCTTCTGCAACTCGCTGTCGACGGTCAGGCGCACGTCGAGGTTGCCGGGCTGCTTGATGTCGCGCTCCATGACGACGTCGAGCGCCTCGGGCACCGCGCCGCTCTCGACGCCGAACAGCGCGCGCTCAAGGCCGGCGTCGCCGCGATCCGTGCCGAACAGTTGGGCCATCTCGGAGTCGAGCGTGTACTCGCGCACGATGCGGCCGTTCGGCCCGCGCCGGTAGAGCGCGAGGGCGCGCTCGAGGCTCCCCGAGCGGTCGAGGATCCAGCCGCGCAGGGTGGACTCCGAGAGCCGCCGGTTGCGGAGGTCTTTGTAGCTGAGCTGCTGGAAGCGCTCGTTGGACTGCTCGGCGTACTGCGCCCAGTAGACGTGGAAGCCGAAGACGGCGAGCGAGAGCAGGACGAAGACCCAGCGCAGGGCGCGCAGGCCGCGGTTGGTCGAGGTCGCGCCGAGGCGCGCGCGCACCTCGGGCGGCAGGTCGGCCGGCGCGACCGCGTCGAGCGCCGAGCGCCGCCGCCCCCTCCGCAGCAGCAGCGAGACGATTAAAATCAGCGCCAGAAGCGCGAACCCGCCGACGTAGACGAGGCTCAGCAGCGCCGGCTGTTTCTCGGGAATGTCTGCTAGAAACATAAAACGTTTCCGTTCCGAGTTCCGGGTTCCGGGTTAGAAGACGAGCCGTCTTTTAACTGGAAACTCGCAAAACGAAACTTCCTTCACCTTTTCTTGAATCTCACTTCCACGTCGCCGAAGGTGACGACATCGCCGTCCACGAGTTGGCGGGCCTCGCCGTAGGCGATGCGCCGGCCGTTAATGAAAGTGCCGTTGGTCGAGCCCGTGTCGGCCACGAGCAGAGTGCCCTCGCGGTTCATCACGATGGCCGCGTGGACTTTCGAGACGCTGCCGTGGTCGAGGTGCAGGTCGTTGTCCGAGACGCGCCCGACGTTGACGCGCTTGCCGCCCGGCCGCATGGAGAGAACCTTCTGGTCGGCGCGGCCGTCGGGCATCGTGACGCGGGCCAGCACCGGCGCGTCGGGCGTCGGCCGCGAGCGCGGGAGCGACTCCTCCAACTCCTTCGCGATGCGCTCGGCCTCCTCCTTCTGCTTCAGCTCCTCCTCGAACTCGCCGTAGGTCGGGTCGACGGCGATGCCGGAGGTGAAGATGTCGGCGCTGGTCTCGACCTTGATGGGGGCGAGCGTGCGGTAGCGCTGGTCGTTGATGAAGTCGATGGCGGCGGCCAGCACCTCGTTCTCCAGCTCCTTGATGAACTCGGGCGGGGCCTCGGAGTGCGTGCCCCACTCGATCTTGAGCTTGAAGAGGTGCGGGGCGATGCGGCGCCCTCGGCCGTCGTCGCGGGCGCGCTCGGCGATGAGGTGCTTCATCCGCTCGATGAGCTTGGTGGTGGTGAAGCCGCTCTGCGGGGCCGGCTCGCGGCCGAGCCTGCGGTCGACGACCGAGCCGACGCCCTCGAAGACGCGCCGCATCAGGCGCTCGACCAGCGCCTCGTCGCGCTTTTTCTCTTTCTCTTCGCCCATAAGATTCAACTCCCCGGCCGCAACGTCTCGCCCCGCCGGGTCGGGGGCCGGCGGCGGAAGCATCGGAACAGGGGAAAGGGGAACCGTGTGCTTGAATTTACTGAAGGCATTCTAGCCGAAACAGGGCGTCCGAGAGAAGCAGGATGCAGGCGGGTGGGTTCGGTGAAGGATTAAGAATTAAAAATGAAGAATTAAGGAGGCCCCGCTCTCCGTCTCTTCATTCTTCGTTCCGGCGAGACGCGCGCCCTAAAAGAAATTTCTTTGCCGCGCCGCCTCGTAGAGAATGACGCCGAGGGCGACGGCGACGTTAAGGCTCTCGACGGGCGCGCGCATCGGGATGCGGACGCGCTCGCCGGCCGCCGCGGCCTCCGTTTCCGAGAGGCCGCCGGCCTCCGGCCCCATCAAGACGGCGCGCGGCCCCGCCCAGTCGAGTTCGGTGTGAGCCCGCGCGGCCGAGGCGGCGGCGGCGACGGCGCGCACGCCGCGCGCGGCGCACCACTCCAGAACCTCCGCGAGCGGCGCACCCGTCCACAGCGGCAGGCGGAAGGCCGAACCCATCGCGCCGCGCAACGCTTTGGGCGAGAAGAGGTCGGTCGAGCCGGCGGTCGAGACGGCGGCCGTGGCCCCCGCGGCCTCCGCGACGCGCAGCATCGCCCCGGCGTTCGAGGGGTTGTTGACGCGGTGCATGACGACGACGAGCGGCGTCGCGCCGCGCCGCTCGACGACTTCCGGGCCGGTGCGCGGCCGGCGCGCGACGGCGACGACGCCCTGCGCCGTCTTCGTGTCCGCGACGAAATCGAGGACGGCTTCGTCGGCCGCGAAGAGGCGGGCCGCGCGGCCCCGCAGGTCTGCGAGCAGCCGCGCCCCGCGCTCGTCGCGCGCGAGGGCGGGCGTGTGAAGGACGGCCTCGAAGTCGAGCGAGGCGCGCGCCGCCTCCTCGCAGAGCCGCACGCCCTCGACGAAGACGGAGCCCTTCTCGCGCCCCTCGCGCACGGCCCGCGCGCGCTGGGCGAGGGGGTTCCTGCGGCTCCTGATGATCTCAGGCCCGTCGCCCACTTCAGTCTCCTTCGGCCGCGACCTCGGCCCAGACCGGCCAGTGATCCGACACGCCGAGCCCGCGCGCGACGCCCCAGCGCTCGACGCGCAGGCCGCGCGTGAAAATCCAGTCGGCGTGGAGCCGCAGGGGGCCCGCGCGCCAAGTGCCCGTCCCCGTAGGCAGAGGCGTCCGGTAGCCGCGCGATTCGAGGTAGTCGCGGGCGGCGTCGCACGAGCGGCGCGAGAGCGTGTTGAAGTCGCCGAGCACGGCGCAGGGGCCCCGCCACTCGTCGGCGCGGTCGAGCACGGCGCGGTGCTGCGCGAGTTGCTCTTCGAGGTTCGCGTGCGGGTCGATGTGGACGTTGAAGACGCGCAGCCGCGCGCCCCCCAGACGCGCCTCGGCCGAGAGCGCCAGCCTCGGCCGCCACGCGCACTCCGTCCACGGCAGCTCGACGCGCTCCGCGTCCGCGAGGGGCACGCGGGCGAGCAGCGCGACGCCGGTGTCGCCCTCCTCGCCCCGCCTGATCTGCTCCTCGAAGTCGAGATACCACTGCTTCTTCTTCGGCTCCTCGTCGCGCGGCGTCGCCATGGCCGCGCGGACGAAGGACATCCCCGCGGCTTCGGCCAACTCGCGCGCGACGTGGCGGCCTCCGGCCCGCAGCGTCGCGCGGTCGGCCTCCTGCAAGGCGACCACGTCGGCGCGCGGCATCCTGCGCCCGTCCGTGAGCGCGGCGGCGGCCGCCCCGACGTGGCGCGCGACGAGGCGTGGCCGGCGGCCGGGCCGACCGAGGCCGGCGCGGCGCAGGAGGCTCCCCGAGATGAGGAAGGAACCGACGGCGTAGCGTATATTGTAGGTGACGAGGACGAGGCGCGCGGGCGGCGCGGCATCGCGGGGCGGGTCTGTGCCGCCGAACTCCAGCGGGGGCGCGGGCCGCGCCGCGACGGGCGGCGAATCGTCGAGCGTGGCGGTCGTCGGGCGCATCCTTCGGCTTCACGCGGCGCGCGCCCAGAGCCCAACCGGCGCGCGGCGAAAACTGACAGGTGAGTTCGGATAGACGGGGGGATTATAAATGAATCGACGCGTTCTCGCCGCCGTCGGCGACCTGCTCTTCGCCTCGAAGATTCGCGGGACGGCGCAGCAGCTCAACGTCTCGGCCGACTTCGCGCGCACGGCCGACTCGCTCTTCGACGCGGCCAAGACGGAGGTGCCGTCGCTCATCATCCTCGACCTGCACGCCGAACAACTCGACCCCTTCGCCCTCATCGAACGGCTCAAGGCCGACGACCAACTGCGCGCCGTCCCCGTCGTCGGCTTCTTCTCGCACGTTCAGGTCGAGTTGCAGAGGCGCGCGAAGGAGGCCGGCATCGACCACGTCCTGCCGCGCTCGGCCTTCACGCAACGCCTGCCGGAGATTTTAAAAGGCGAGCTTTAGTCAATTAAGAATTAAGAATAGAGTGGTTGCGGAGCGCCCTTCAAGACTCCCGACCACACCATTCTTAATTCTTAACTCTTAATTGCTTTAACTGACCGGCGCGGGGGCGATGACTTCGCGGATGGCGCGCACCTCGGCGACGAGGTGTTCGTACTCTTCGAGCGTGAGCGCCTGCGGGCCGTCGGAGAGCGCGCGCTCGGGGTGGTCGTGGACTTCGATGATGAGGCCGTCGGCCCCGACGGCGACGCCGGCCCGCGCCAGCGGCGTCACCATGTAGTTCTTGCCCGTGCCGTGCGACGGGTCGACGACGACCGGCAGGTGCGACAGCCTGCGGACGGCCGGCACGGCCGCGAGGTCGAGCGTGTTGCGCGTGTGCTGCGCGAAGGTGCGCACGCCGCGCTCGCAGAGGATCACGTTGTAGTTGCCCTCGGCCATCACGTACTCGGCCGCGAGCAGCCACTCGTCGAGCATGGCCGACAGGCCGCGCTTGAGGAGCACCGGCAGGCGCGAGCGGCCCGCGCGGCGCAGCAGCGAGAAGTTCTGCATGTTGCGCGCGCCGATTTGCAGCACGTCGGCGTACTGCTCCACGAGGTCAACGCCGCGCTCGTCCATCGCCTCGGTCACGATCTTGAGCCCCGTGCGCTCGCGCACCTCGGCGAGGATGCGCAGGCCCTCTTCGCCGAGCCCCTGAAAGGCGTAGGGCGAGGTGCGCGGCTTGAACGCGCCGCCGCGGAAGAAGCGCGCGCCGCTGCGGCGGACGGCCTCGGCCACGGCGAAGGTCTGCTCGCGGCTCTCGACGGCGCACGGGCCGGCGATGATCGCCAACTCGTCGCCGCCGATGGAGGCGTCGCCGACCGGGACGACCGTCTTCTCCGGCCGCAGGTCGAGCGAGATGAGCTTGTAGGGCTTCGTGACGCGGATGGCCTCGGCCACGCCGCCGAGGCTCTCGAAGCGGACGGCGTCAATCGGCCCCGTGTTGCCGGTGATGCCGATGGCCGTGCGCGACGCGCCCGGCATCGGGTGCGCCCGCAGGCCCAACTCCTCGACGACGCGCACCACCTCCGCGACATCCCTCTCGGTGGCGTCGGCCTTCATCACAATGAGCATGGTCAACCTCAGAAATTAGTTATCAGGCGTCAGCCGTCAGTCGTCAGTGAAAGGCGAAAAATGGCTGATGACTGACGGCTGAGAACTGATAACTCTTGTTTGCAAGAGACGTGCCGGCGGCGCGCGGGGTGAGGCTACATCCGCTCGGGCACGTCGATGCCGAGGGTGGCGAGCGCCGCCGTCAGCCGTTTCCTCACGAAATCGGCCACCGTGACGAGCACGGCGCGCCTGACCGCGTCCGCCTCTTCGAGGATGCGGTTCTCGCGCCGCTGATAGAAAAGGTTAAAAGCCTGCGCCAATTGTAGAGCATATTTGGCAAGATGTGATGGCTCACCCGTAGCGGCGGCCTGAGCAATCACCTCTTCGAGTCTAGCAGCGAGCGTCACGAGAGACCAAATTTCGCGACCAACTTCGCCTTCGAAAACATCCTCCACATGCGCCTTCGCTTTGCTGCCCTCCTCAGCCGCAGCGCCGACTATGCGTAACGCCTCGGCAAGAGCTTCTTTTGGCAAGTTGCGAAAAATCGAATTGGCGCGCACGGCTGCATACTGGCAGTAAGGCCCAGACTCTCCTTTCGTGGAGAGCACCTCTTCAAAATCAAAGATTAGAACTGTATTGCGCGTCCACTTCAGTAGAAAGTAGCGCATTGCGGCAACTGCCAGAATGTGCGCGTACTTCTTCTTCTCTTCATCAGAAAGATCAGAATGACGCGACTCGGTCTCGCGCATGGCGTTGACTTCAAGGCGGTTAAGCAAATCGTCGGCCTTGACTCCGATACCGCGCCGGCCACTCATCTCGATAAAAGGTCGAGACCTCTCCTCCTCGCTTAGTTCAATGCCCAATTCCTCAGCCGCCGAAGGCGAGAGCGCGACCATTTCATAGGAAAGGTGGACGCTAGCGTGGTCACCGACTTGCGGAGCGACGGCAGCGACGCCACGCCGGACAACGTCCTGTGGGTAAGCCTGACGGGCGTCTATGACGTTGTAGACTGTGCGGCCGTCGCCAAACTTGGGCACGCCCGGCGCGGCTTCCTCTTCGCTGCTAGTCGTAGTCCAGATAACATGGCCGTCTGAATAAGTACGAAACCGCTTGTATTTAAAGTCGAAGCCGGGATCAACCTGCCCGAGTTTCCAAAGCTGATAAGCGATGTCCTTCCCGGTGTAGGTGACCGTGCCGTTGGAGCGGACGATGACCTTGTCCGCTTCATGCTCCTCAGAGCTTTGCATCCACTCAATCGGCATCACCCAGCAGCCGGCGAGCTTGCCCTCGCCGGCGAGGCGGATCGCGCCCGAAGCCTTCATCCGCTCGAAGGCGTGGCCCCAGAGGAAGTGGAGCACCTCGGACTCGCGCGGCAGAAGGTCGTAGCGGATGCCGAGCCGCTCCATCGTGTCGAGGTGGCAGTGGACGATGCGCGTGGCGACGTAGTCGGCGAGGCGCGCCGTCTCGCTCGTGCCCTCTTCGAGCGCGTGCAGGGTCTCGGCGCGCAGCCGCAGGCGCTCCGGGTCTTCCTTCGCGTCGGGGTCGCCGTTTCGGTAGAACAGGCCGACGCGCGCGTACAAGTCCCAGCAGTAGTAATCGAACGGGTGCTCGCCGGCGAGCGAGGCGTCGAGCGCGCGCACCTCCGCGAGCGACATCTTCTCCAGATGGACGAAGCCGACGACCACGTCGGCGACCTGCACGCCGGTGTTGTCGATGTAGTTGTGGACTTCGACGCGCTCGCCCGCGGCGCGCAGGATGCGGACGAAGGTGTCGCCGATGACGGAGTTGCGCAGGTGGCCGATGTGCGCGGCCTTGTTCGGGTTGACGCTCGTGTGCTCGACCATCCGCTTCGGCCTCGAATCGTCCGGGCGGGCAATTGTTTCGGCGGCGGCGGCCGGCAGGGAGGCGAAGTCTGCGAGGAGACGGCCGCGGTCGAAGAAGACGTTGAGGTAGCCCGCGCCGGCCACCTCGACGCGCGCGACTTCGGCGACCGTTTCCAGCTCGGCGCGCAGCTCCTCGGCGATGGCGCGCGGGTTCCGCTTCTCGCCCGTGGCCTGCTTGACGCGCTTCGCCAGCTCGAAGGCGACGGGGAAGGCGAGGTCGCCCAACTCCGTGCGCGGCGGCACTTCCGAGGGCACCTGCTCCAGCCCGACGCCGAACCGCGCCGCGGCCGCCGCCCGCACGCGCTCGCGCAGGGAGTTTTGCAGCTCGATCAGATTCAAAAGTTTCTCGTTCCTTTGGCCGTGTTCGTCCGAAAACCGAAAGTATAACGGAAGCGAGTAGACAGTAGCCAGTAGACAGTAGTCAGTAGCCAGTAGCGCCCCGCGTCACCGGTGTCGACGCCGACACTCATCAAGGTTCGGCCCCGAAGGCTTTTCTACTGACTACTGACTACTGACTACTGTCTACTTGCTTGACACCGGCGTGCCGCGCTCTGCTACCATCCGCGGCAGACTTGATGCACGGCCAGCAGCAGCGGATCGGTTCGGTCGAGTTGCGCGAGCGCATGCGTTCGGCGCGGCGCGTCTTCGTCCTGACGGGCGCGGGCGTTTCGGCCGAGAGCGGCGTGCCGACCTTCCGCGGGGGCGGGCGGACGGCGGTCTGGAAGGGGATGCCCTTTGAGGTCATCTCGTCGGCCGCGATGGTCGAGCGCGACCTGCCGGCCGTCTGGGAGTGGTTCGATTACCGTCGCGCGGCCCTCGGCCGCTGCCGGCCCAACGCGGCGCACCTCGCGCTCGCCGGCTGGCAGGAGAGGTTCGGGCAACTGACGCTCGCCACGCAGAACATCGACGGGCTGCACGCGGCCGCCGGCTCGCGCGAAGTGCTCGAACTGCACGGGAGCATCTGGGCCGCGCGCTGCCTGCGCTGCGGCGCCCGCGCCGACCTGCGCGAGTTGAACGACGAAGACCGGCCGCCCGCCTGCCTCGACTGCGGCGACCCCCTGCGGCCGGACGTGGTGCTCTTCGGCGAGGCGCTGCCCGGCGACGTTTACGCCGCGGCGGCCGAACGCGCGGCCGGGTGCGAGCTCTGTTTCGTCGTCGGGACTTCGGCCGTCGTCTACCCGGCCGCGGGCCTGCCGGTCATCGCCCGCCGCGCCGGCGCCTACGTCGTCGAGGTCAACCCCGAACCGACCCCGCTCTCCGAGCTGTGCCACGAAACGCTTCAGGGGCCGGCCGGCGAAATACTACCGAGACTGTGAGAGAGAGGTGTCAGACGTTAGACGCCGGGTGATGGCCGGCGGCGGGTTACATCTCGCGCGCGGCCCGCGGCCGAAATTCATTACCGGCATCTGACATCCGGCACCCGACATCTGCCTTCCGATGAAGACGCTCTTTTTCGACTGCTTCGCCGGCATCAGCGGCGACATGACGCTCGGGGCGCTCGTCGGCGCGGGGGCCGACGCGGGCGCGCTGGTCGAACAGCTCGCGCTGCTCGGCGTGCCGGGCTACGAGGTGAGGTTCGAGCGGGCGGAGCGCGCGGGCATCGCGGCGACGCGCGCCGTCGTCAGCGCGCGCGAGGAGAAGCACCACCGCCACCTCGCGGACATCGAGCGGATCGTTGACGACTCGCGGCTCGGCGGGCGGGTCAAGTCGCGCGCGAAGCTCATCTTCGGGCGTCTGGCCGAGGCCGAGGCGCGCGTCCACGGCGTCGCCGTCGAGCGCATACACTTCCACGAGGTCGGCGCGCTCGACTCGATCGTGGACGTGGTGGGCGCCTGCGTCGGCTTCGAGCTCTTAGGCGTCGAGCGCTTCGTCTGCTCGCCCCTGCACGTCGGCAGCGGCACGGTCGAGATGGCGCACGGGCGTTTCCCCGTCCCGCCGCCGGCCGTCGCCGAGCTTCTGCGCGGCGCGCCCGTCTACTCGACCGAGGTCAGAGGCGAACTGGTCACGCCCACGGGCGCGGCCATCGTCGCCACGCTCTGCGAGGGCTTCGGCCCGCTCCCGCCGATGACGGTCGAGAGCACGGGCTACGGCGCGGGCTCGCGCGACTACGAGAAGTTCCCGAACGTGCTGCGCGTGCTCGTCGGCGAGTCGGCGGGGGAGGGCGCGGGCGGGGACGAAAAGCTCCTGATGGTCGAGACCAACATCGACGACGCCTCGCCCCAACTGCTCGGCCACCTGATGGAGCGCGCCTTCGCCGAGGGGGCCCTTGACTGCTTCTTCACCCCGGCGCAGATGAAGAAGAACCGCCCCGGGGTGCTCGTCTCGCTCCTCTGTCGGCCCGCCGACCGCGAGCGCATGTACGCGCTGCTGTTCGCCGAGACGACCACCATCGGGGCGCGCTGCTACGAGGTCGAGCGCCGCGCGCTGGAGCGCGTGTATGCTTCCGTCCACACGAAGTTCGGCGGCATCAGCGTCAAGGTGGCCCGGTCTGGCGGGCGCGTCGTCGGGGCGACGCCCGAATATGAGAGTTGTCGTGCCGCGGCCGAGCGCGAGGGCGTGCCCTTCCGCGTGGTCGAAGAAGCGGCCCGGACGGCCTTCCACGCGCTGGGGCCGGGGTGTCTGGAGGAACCTGAAAGTGGCGACTAAGTTCTCGGCCACGGAGCCGGACGAAGGCGAGGCGGGGGCGGAGCCGCGCGGGGTGGATCAGGAGAAGATCGCGCGCGGCATCCGGCTCGTCCTCGAAGGCGTCGGCGAAGACCCGGAGCGGCCGGGCCTGCGCGAGACGCCGCGGCGCGTCGCCGAGATGTACGCCGAGCTGACGGCCGGGATGCGCGAGGACGCGCACCAGCACGTCGCGGCGCTGCCCGGCGACAAGCACGACGAGATGGTGATCGTCAAAGACATCCACTTCGCCTCGCTCTGCGAGCACCACCTCGCGCCGTTCGTCGGCCGCTGCCACATCGCCTACATCCCGAAGGACGGCCGCATCGTCGGCCTCTCGAAGCTGGCCCGCCTCGTCGAGACCTTCGCGCGCCGCCTGCAAGTGCAGGAGCGCCTGACCTCGGAGGTGGCCGACACGCTCTTCAACGGCCTCAAGCCCGTCGGCGTGATGGTCGTGATGGAGGCCGAGCACACCTGCATGACGGTGCGCGGCGTGAAGAAGCCGGGGGCCGTCACCATCACCTCGGCCATCCGCGGCGGCTTCCGCAAAGACTCGCGCACCCGCGCCGAGGCGATGGCGCTCATCAGAGGGAAAGAATAGTCGCGGGCCGCGGGCCGAAGCTTATGAAAACGTTCTACGTCACAACCCCCATCTATTACGCGAACAGCCTGCCGCACTTGGGGCACCTCTACACGACCGTCGCGGCCGACTGCCTGACGCGGCACCACAGGCAGCGCGGCGTCGAGTCTCTGTTCCTCACCGGCACGGACGAGCACGGCGTCAACATCATGCGCAGCGCGGCGAAGGCCGGGCGCACGCCGAAGGAGCACGTCGATTCGGTCGTCGAGGGCTTCAAAGAGTTCTTCCGCGACTTCGGCCTCGCCCCCGAGCGGGGCGGCTACGACATCTTCATGCGCACCTCCGAGCCGTTCCACCACGAGGGCGCGCAGACCTTCTGGCGGCGCGTGGCCGCGAGCCGCACGCCGAAGGGGCGCGAGAGCATCTACAAGGATTTTTACGAGGGCTGGTTCTGCGCGCCGTGCGGCACCTTCAAGACCGACGCCGAGCTGTCGAAGCCGGCGCGCGAGGGCGACCCGCCGCTCTGCCTGATCCACGAAGCCCCCGTCGACCGCGTCTCCGAGGAGAGCTACTTCTTCCGCCTCTCGGACTACGACGAGGCCCTGCTCGCGCTCTACGAGTCGCGGCCCGACTTCATACAGCCCGAGGCGCGCCGCAACGAGGTCGTCAGCTTCGTGCGCGGCGGCCTTCAGGACGTTTCCATCAGCCGCCTGAAGACCTCGGTCGGCTGGGGCATCCCCGTCCCGGACGACCCGGCCCACACCGTCTACATCTGGTTCGACGCGCTCATCAACTACATCACCGCCCTCGGCTTCGGGAGCGAGGGGAGGCGGCAGAGCTTCGGCGCCGACAAGTTCGAGCGCTTCTGGCCGGGCCTCCACCTCACCGGCAAAGACATCCTGCGCCAGCACGCCGTCCTCTGGCCGGCGATGCTCATGGGCGCGGGCCTCGAGCAGCCGCGCGCCGTCGTCTCGCACGGCATGTGGCTCGACCCGCAGGGGCGCAAGTTTTCCAAAACCCTCGGCAACGCCCTCGACATCGGCGTCGCCCGCCGGCACACTTCGGCCGACGCCGTGCGCTACGTCCTGCTGCGCGAGAAGTCTTTCGGCGGAGACGGGCGGCTCGGCTACGAGATCATCTTCGACCGCGCCAACAGCGACCTCGCCAGCGGCCTCGGCAACCTCGTCGCGCGCACGCTGACGATGATCGGCCGCTACTTCGAGGGGCGCGTGCCCGCGCCCGAGGTGCCGGAAGCGAAGCGGCTCGCGGCCAAGCGCGCCGGCGTCGATTCCGACGCGCTGGAGCTGGCGAGCAGCCTAGAGCTGGCGCGCGACCAGTTCGTGCAGGCCCTCGGCGCCTACGAATTCAACCGCGCGCTCGAAGTCGCGTGGGGCCTGATCGCGCGCGCGGACAAGTTCATCTCCGACGCGAAGCCGTGGGAGCTGGCGAAGTCCGAAGAGATGCGCGAGGTCAACGGGGCCGTGCTCTACCGCGCGGCCGAGGCCGTCCGCTGGCTCGCCGTCATGCTCTACCCGTTCATGCCCGAATCGTGCGAGGCCATCGCGCGCCAGCTCGGGCTTGAGACCGAACTCTCTCAGACCGACCCGGCGGGCCTGAGGTGGGGCGGCCTCGGCGAGGGCACGCGCCTCGGCGAAGTCGCGCCGCTCTTCCCGCGCGTGGACAAAAAGAAGGTGATGGCGGAAATCATGTCCGAGACAGAGAACGCGGAGAAGCCGCAGGCAGAAACGACGAACGCGGCCGAGGGCGCGCGCGCCACGCAGGCCGCCGTCCCCGGCTCCGAGACGGCGGCCGAGACGAAACCCGCAGAGCCGCCCCTGCGCGGCGCGACCGAGGCCGTCGCCGGCGCGCCCGAACACGCCCCGGCCGCGGCCCCGCCCGAAGGCGTCGCCACCTACATCACGATTGACGACTTCGTGAAGGTCGAGATGCGCGTCGGCGAAGTCCTGACGGCCGAGCGCGTGCCGAAGTCGGACAAGCTTCTGCGCTTCACCGTCGACCTCGGCGAGGCCGCGCCGCGCCAAATCCTCGCCGGCATCGCCGAGCACTACGAGCCGGAGAAACTCGTCGGGCGCAAGGTGGCCGTCGTCTCCAACCTCAAGCCGCGCAAACTCCGCGGCTTCGAGTCGCAGGGCATGGTGCTCGCCGCCTCCGTGGGCGAAGAGGGCCGCCCCGTCCTCGCCACCTTCACCGAAGACGTGCCCAACGGCGCGAGGCTCAAATGAAGTAGACAGTAGCCAGTAGACAGTAGCCGGTAGCGCCCCGCGTGATTGATGCCGACACTGATATGCTGAGGATTCGACGGCGAAGGTTTTTCTACTGACTACTGGCTACCGGCTACCGGCTACTATGTTTATTGATTCCCACGCGCACATTGACGGCGAGGAGTTCGACGCCGACCGCGACGAGGTGGTGGGGCGGGCACGGGCGGCGGGCGTGCGCGCGATCTTGAACGTGGGGACGGGCGACCCGCACGCGGGGCGCTTCGAGCGCGCCGTGGACGTGGCCGAGCGCTACGAGGGGGTCTACGCGGCGGCCGGCGTCCACCCGCACGACGCGAAGCTTTACGACGAGGCGGCCGAGCGCCGGCTGCTCAGAATCATCGGCCGCGGGCGCCGCGTGGTGGCGTGGGGCGAGATCGGCCTCGACTTCCACTACGACCACTCGCCGCGCGACACGCAGCGCGAGGTCTTCGCGCGGCAGTTGCGGCTGGCGCGCGAGACCGGCGTCCCCGTCATCATCCACTCGCGCGAGGCTGACGAGGAGACGGTCGAAGTCCTCCGGAACGTGTACGCGGGCGCGCCCCGCGGCGGCGTCATGCACTGCTTCGGCGGCGGCCCCGCGATGGCCGAGGCCGTCCTCGAACTCGGCCTCCACGTCTCTTTCGCCGGCAACGTCACCTTCAAAAAGGCCGAGGCGCTGCGCGAGGTCGCCCGCCGCGTGCCCGTCGAACGCCTCCTCGTCGAGACCGACTGCCCGTACCTCTCGCCCGTGCCCCTGCGCGGCCGCCGCAACGAGCCGGCCCACGTCGTCGAGACGGCGCGCTTCCTCGCAGACCTGCGCGGCATCCCGGCCGAAGAACTCGGCCGCCGCACCTCCGCCAACTTCTCCCGCCTCTTCGGCCTCACCCTCGACTGACCCCGCGGCCCGGCCGGTTTCGCCCCGCGCCCGACAATCAAACTTTCCCCCGACGCGGGTTCAATGTTATAAAGACAGTCGTCAGCCGTCGGCCGTCAGCCGTCAGTTTCGCCTTCACTGACCGGCCGGCTGCCGACGACCGATAACTCCCTTATGGCTCAGCAGAACTCATTCGACATCGCTTCGCAGATCAACCGGGCCGAGGTCGTCAACGCGCTCGACCAGACGATGAAGGAAGTCCGCCAGCGCTTCGACTTCAAGGGCAGCCGCGCCGAGGTGCGCCTCGAAGAGAACGAGCTGATCCTGACGGCCGAGGACGAGACCAAGCTGCGGAACATGAACGACATCCTCCAGCAGAAACTCGTCCGCCGCGGCGTCCCGCTCAAGGCGCTCTCCTACGGCCGCGTCGAGCCGGCCGCGGGCGGCACCGTCCGCCAGCACGCCGCCCTCCAGCAGGGCATCCCCGCGGACAAGGCCAAAGAGATCGTCAAGTTCATCAAGGACACCAAGCTCAAGGTGCAGGCGTCGATTCAGGGCGACACCGTCCGCGTCTCGGGCCGCGACCGCGACACCCTTCAGGACGTGATCGCCCGGCTCAAGGACAAAGACTTCGGCATCAACATGGAGTACACCAACTACCGCTCGAACTAGCGCGGAAGTCAGAATGCGGAATGCGGAATTAAGACGACGTGGTTTTAAATTCCGCGCCCTGCGCTCTGACTTCTGCGCTCCCTGCTTATGAACACTTCCGGTCACACCGCGGCGGTCGAGGAGCCGCAACTGACGGCGCGCCGCATCTTCAGCCTGATCGCGCGCGAACTCGCCCTCGTCGAGGAGGAGTTCGAGCGGCAGGCGCGCTCGAACATTCAGGTCATCGCCTACATCGGCGACTACCTGCGCGCCTCGGGCGGCAAGCGCGTGCGGCCCGCGCTGACGCTGCTTTCGGCGGCGGCCGTCGGCGGCGAGGCCGCGCGCCCCAACGTCGTGCGGATGGCGACCGTCATGGAGTTCCTCCACACCGCCACGCTCGTCCACGACGACATCATCGACAACGCCGAGACGCGCCGCAACCGGCCCTCGATCAACAGCCGCTTCGGCAACCAGACGGCGGTGCTGATGGGCGACTGGCTCTACATGTCGGCCTTCGAGACGAGCCTGCAGGAGCGCTCGCTGCCCGTCCTCGACATCCTGACCCGCGTCACGCGCAAGATGACCGAGGGCGAGCTGCTCCAGCTCACCCTCATCGGCCGCACCGACGTGACCGAGGAGCAATACTTCGACGTGCTCCGCCGCAAGACGGCCTACCTGTTCAGCGCCTGCTGCGAGATCGGGGCCATCCTCGGCGGCGGCGGCGCGCGCGAGCAGGAGGCCCTGCGCGACTACGGGCTGAACCTCGGCACGGCCTTCCAACTCGTGGACGACCTGCTCGACTTCACCTCGTCGGACGGCGCGCTCGGCAAGGCCGCCGGCGTCGACCTGCTCGAAGGCAAGGTGACGCTGCCGCTCATCCACCTGCTCGCCGAGGAGCCGCGGATGCGCCACGCCGCCCAGCAGGTGATGCGCGAGGGCAGCTACGACGAGTTCCCGCGCCAGACCTTCCTGCGCGCCGCGGAGAAGACCGGCGCGCTCGTCCGCGCCCGCGCCCGCGCCGACGACTACGCCGACGCGGCCGCCTCCGCGCTCGCCGCGCTCAAGCCCTCGAAGTTCGCCGACGCCCTGCGCTCGATACCGTCCTACATCCTCGAAAGGGAGATGTGAGGGAGGGAAGTAGACAGTAGACAGTAGACAGTAGACAGTAGTCAGTAGCGCCCCGCGTTATTGACGCTGACGCCGACACCCGGACAAATCATCAGAGACTCTCTTACTACTGACTACTGACTACTGACTACTGACTACTGTCTACCCCCTGAGCTTATGCCCGACGAAAATCTTCTCTCCACTTTGGAACAGGGCCTGAGGCAGTCGCGCGCGACGCGGTCGCGGCTGGCCTCGCGCCTCGCCGACCTCGAAGCCGAGGCCGAGCGCGTCCGCACCGAGCTGAACGAGATGGACGCGCTCATCAGCTCGACCGAGGCCGCGATGTTCCGCATCCTCTCGTCGAGCTTCGCCGCCGCGCAGGCCAGCCTCGGCCCCTCGGACGCCGAGATCGAGGCCGCGCTCCGGCGCGACGCCGCCGCCAACCGCGAGCCGGTCGCCGCGCCGCAGCGCCCCGCGCCGCCGCCCACGCCCATCGGCTACGCGGCCGCCCCGAAGCCGCCCCGTCAGGACGACCGCCACCACATCCCCGCCATCCGCACCGACATCGAGCCGACCAGCGACCGCTTCTTCGAGCGCACCATCCCGCAGGCCACGGCCGTGCTGCTGCGCGAGTCCGGCGGCCCGCTCCACGTCAACGAGATTTACAACCGCCTGCTCGAAGGCGGCTTCCAGTTCACCGGCCAGAACCCCACCATCAGCATCGCCGTCTCCCTCAACCGCAACCGACGCTTCCGCAAGGTCGCCCCCGGCACCTTCGACCTCGTCATCCGCGACGCCGCGCAGGCTTCTTAACAAAAGAACGAGATCAGAGGCCCGCCCGTCGGCGAGGGCGTTGAGGTTCGCGTAACACTCGACGCCCCCGGACGGCCGGGCCTCAGCTTCGTCTGCCGGGCGGCGGGCTTGTGTGCTAATTTCTCCGAAGGGTTTCATCATAAATTGGTGTTGAGGTGAACGAATGCGCGCCATGATTCTGGCCGCGGGCTACGGCACGCGGCTCTGGCCCCTGACGATTGACCGGGCGAAGCCGGCCATCCCTTTCATGGGGCGGCCGCTGGTCGGCTACGTCGCCGAGTACCTCGGCCGTTACGGCTTCGACGACGTGGTGGTCAACCTGCACCACCGCCCCGAGTCCGTCCGCGACGCCCTCGGCGACGGCTCGCGCTTCGGCGTGCGCCTGCACTACGTCGAAGAGCCCGTCATCCTCGGCACGAGCGGGGCCATCGCCAACGCGCGCCCGCTCCTCGACGGCGACGCCTTCGTCGTCATCAACGGCAAGCTCGCCACCGACATAGACCTCGCCGCCGCCCTCGACACGCACCGCCGCACCGGCGCGCTCGCCACGCTCGTGCTGCGGCCCAACCCCGCGCGCGAGCGCTACAGCGTGGTGGAGACGCGCGACGGCTACGTGACCGGCTTCGGCGGCTTCCCGGCGTCCGATAAGGCCGGCGGCGTGGGTGTCGGCGAGGGGGCCGGGCCCGGCGCCGGCGGAGCGCCTTTGATGTTCACGGGGATACAGATTTTCGAGCCGCGGGTGTTCGACTACATCCCGCTCGACGGCGAAGGGCGCGCCGTCTTCTCGCATTCGGTGACGGACGTGTTCCTGCCGGCCATCGCGCGCGGCGAGCGGTTGGCGGCGTACGTGGCGCGGGGCGCGTGGCACGAGTTGTCCACGGTCAGGCGCTACCTCGAAACCAGCGTCGAGTTGATGAAGGGGGAAGGGCGCGACGTGGAACTCGGCCCCGGCTCGGTCGTCGAAGAGGGGGCGGACGTGGGTGAGAGCGTGCTGTGGGAGAACGTCGTCGTCCGCCGCGGCGCGCGCGTGCGCGGGGCCGTCCTCGGCGCGGGCGTCGAGGTGGCGGCGGGCGAGACTTTCGAGGAGGTGGCCGTCGTCCGCGCGGAGCTGGCCGCGGGCGAGGAGCGGCCGGAGAAGGGGCTGGCCGGCGAAGTCCGCGGCACGAATTTTGTTGCCCCACTGCCCCGGTGATACAATCCGTCAGCGCTTCATCAACGCCCCAAAGGGTCACAAAAAGGTGGTTTCGGCTTCCGAGTTGAGAAATCGTTTTAACTCGGAGCCCGAACCCGAGGCGGCTTCGTCGCCGACGTTTTCTTCATGGGCCACCCTTCGCAGATCACGCCCCACGCGTTTCAAACCTCCGCGCGCGAACGTCTGACCGAGTACGTCACGCGCGCCGGCGGCAACGCCGGGCGCATCAAGGCCCTCACGCCCGACGCCTCGACCCGCGAATATTTCCGCATCCCGTGGGGCCGCAAGTTGGCCGTCGCCGCCGTCTACCCCGAGCCGTTCGACCCCGAGATTCACCCCTTCCTCGACGTTTCGCGCCTCTTCGCCGACGCCGGCCTGCCCGTCCCCGAAATCCTCGACGTGGACGCCCTCAACGGCATCATCGTGCAGGAGGACTTCGGCGACCAGCAGCTCCGGCGCTTCTTCGAGTCGGCCTCCGACGACGACCGCGAGGCGCTCACCGAGCGGGCCATCGCCCTCATCGCCGACATCCAGAAGGCGACCGCGCTCGCCACCGAGCGCAACTCCATCGCCGCCCGCCTCGCCTTCGACGAGGCCAAGCTCTCGTGGGAGCTGGACTATTTCCGCAAGCACTACTTCGGGAGCCTGCGCGGCGAGACGCTCTCGCACGGCGAGGAGGCGCAGCTCGGCGCCGAGCTCAACGACGTGGCGGCCGAGCTGGCCGCGCGGCCGCGCGTGCTCTGCCACCGCGACTTCCACTCGTCTAATTTGATGGTGGACGCCAAAGGCCGCCTCCGCATCATCGACTATCAGGACGCGCGCATGGGGCCGGCCAGCTACGACCTCGTCTCGCTGCTGCTCGACCGGCGCACCTCGCCGCCCCCGCTCGCGGAGGTGCGCGAGCGCCGCCTCCACTTCCTCGAAGAGCGGCGCGCGCGCGGCCTCGACCCCCTCGACCCGGACGAGTTCGCCTACGAGTTCCGCCTGATGGCCGTCCAGCGCTGCCTGAAGGCGGTCGGCACCTTCTCTTACCAGACGGGCGTCGTCGGCCGCGGCGAGACTTACGCGCAGTTCATCAACCCGATGCTGGAGATCGCGCTCCAAGCGGCCGGCTGGCTCGACCGCTTCCCCGTGCTCCGCGCCGTGCTCGGCGAGAGGGTCAGCCAGCCCGTGCCGCTGAAGACGAAAACGTGAGCGGCGGCGCGGAGGCCCGGCGCGTTTACAGCCCGGAAGCTCTTTTCCCCTTAGCCGTGTTCCGCGGTTAATTTCGCTTTGAGGTATCAGGCAGCCATTATGGATCAGGTCTACATTAACGAACTGTCGCGGCACGTGGGCGAGGAGGTCACGTTGCGCGGCTGGCTCTACAACCTGCGTTCGAGCGGGAAGCTTCTGTTCCCGCAGCTGCGCGACGGGACGGGCATCGTGCAGTGCGTCGTCTTCAGGAAGGCGGTCGCGCCCGAGGTGTGGGACGCGCTCGCGCACTTGGGGCAGGAGTCGGCCGTCAGCGTCCGCGGCAGCGTCCGCGCCGACGAGCGCGCGCCCGGCGGCTTCGAGGTGGACGTGAAAGAGGCCGAGGTCGTGCAGCCGGCCGAGGGCTACCCGATCACGCCGAAGGAGCACGGCACCGAGTTCCTGATGGATCACCGCCACCTCTGGCTGCGCTCGCGCCGCCAGCACGCGATCCTGCTCGTGCGCCACACCGTCGTCAACGCCGTCCGCGACTTCCTCAACCGCGACGGCTTCGTCCTCTGCGACACGCCCATCCTGACGCCCGCCGCCTGCGAGGGCACGACCACGCTCTTCGAGGTCGATTACTTCGACGACGACAAGGCGTACCTCTCGCAGTCGGGCCAGCTCTACAACGAGGCGACGGCCGCGGCCTTCGGCCGCGTCTACTGCTTCGGCCCGACCTTCCGCGCCGAGCGCTCGAAGACGCGCCGCCACCTGACCGAGTTCTGGATGGTCGAGCCGGAGATGGCCTACGCCACGCTCGACGACGTGATGGACTTGAGCGAACGCTTCCTCTCGGCCATCGCCGCGCGCGTGCTCGACGAGCGCGGGGAGGAGCTGAAGGTTCTGGAGCGCGACACCTCGAAGCTCGAAGCCGTCACGCCGCCGTTCCCGCGCGTCCACTACGACGACGCCGTCCGCATCCTGCACGAGGGGCACGAGCGCGGCGAACTCGAAACGCGCTTCGAGTGGGGCGGCGACTTCGGCTCGCCCGACGAGACTTACATTTCGAGCCGCTTCGAGAAGCCGGTGATGGTTCACCGCTACCCGGCCGCCGTCAAAGCCTTCTACATGAAGCGCGACCCGGAGCGGCCGGAGCTGGCGCTGGGCGCCGACGTGCTCGCGCCCGAGGGCTACGGCGAGGTCGTCGGCGGCGGCGAGCGCGCCACCTCGCTCGAATTCCTCGAAGGCCAGCTCCGCGAGCACGACCTGCCGCGCGAGGCGTTCGAGTGGTATCTGGACTTGCGCCGCTACGGCAGCGTCCCGCACGCGGGCTTCGGCATGGGCATCGAGCGCTGCGTCGCGTGGATGTGCGGCCTCGAACACATCCGCGAGACCATCCCGTTCCCGCGCATGCTGTACAGGTTGAGACCGTAAGACGCGCCTCGTCAACCGCGAGTCACGGCCGAACGAGGCTCACGGTTGACGGCCGCGCGAATAACGATTCACGGCTTTTTTATGGAAAAGATCGTCACCATCTTCGGCGGCTCGAAGTGCGGGGAGGAGACCGAGGAGTACGGGCAGGCGCGGCGCGTGGGGCAGCTTCTGGCCGAGGCCGGCTTCACCATCTGCACGGGCGGCTACCTCGGCGTGATGGAGGCCGCGAGCCGCGGGGCGCGCGAGCGCGGCGGGCGCGTGCTCGGCATCGTGATGAACCAGTTCAAGGCCGAGCCGAACCGCTACCTGACCGACAAGGTCGCCACCGCGCACTTCTACGAGCGGCTGCAAAACCTCATCATGCGCTCGGTCGGCTTCGTCGCCATCCGCGGCGGCGCGGGCACGGTCACGGAGCTGTCGCTCGTCTGGAACAAACTCCAGACCGGCGTCATCGCGCCGCGCCCGCTCGTCCTGCTCGGGGGCTGCTGGCCGCCGGTCGTCGAAGCCTTCCGCCGGCACCTCGTCGTCAGCGAGTCGGACGCGCGCTGGCTCACCTTCGCCGAGACGCCGGAGGAGGCCGTCGGCCACATCATCGAAAAATCGGAAGGAGTCATCGTATGAACTGTCCGAGATGCGGCGCGGGGCTGCTGCCCGGCGCGCAGTTCTGCGGGGCGTGCGGCAACCGCGTCGGCGAGGCCGGCGCGCCCCCGGCCACCCCGCCGCAGGCGAATTACGGCGCCCCTCAACCCGACTACGGCGCGCAGCCGGGCGCGCGCGGCATCCACCTCGACGAGGACGCGCGCGGGCAGGGGCGCGGCTACACCTACGAGATCCTGCACCAGCCCTCCTTCTCGCTGGCCGTCGTCCGGCTCGCGGCCGAGCAGTCCATACAGGCCGAGGCGGGCGCGATGGTCTCGATGTCGGCGAACGTCGAGTTGCAGTCGCAGATGAAGGGCGGCGTCTTCGGGGCGCTGAAGCGCGCGGTCGGCGGGGAGTCGGCCTTCGTCTCGACGTTCACGGCGCGCGGGGGCCCCGGCGAGGTGACGTTCGCGCCGGGCGGCCCCGGCGACATCGCCGCGCTGGAGATGACGGGCCAGCACTTCTTCGTCCAGTCGAGCTCCTACCTCGCGGGCGACGCGGGCCTCTCGGTGGACACGCGCTGGGGCGGCGCCAAATCCTTCTTCGGCGGCGAAGGGCTCTTCGTCTTGCAGGTGACGGGGACGGGCGTGCTGCTGCTCTCCTCGTTCGGCGCGATCCACCGCAAGCAGCTCCAGCCGGGCGAGCGCTACGTCGTTGACACGGGCCACCTCGTCGCGTGGGAGGGCTCGACGCAGTACACTTTGCGCAAGGCCACGGCCGGCTTCTTCCGCAGCTTCGTGAGCGGCGAGGGCATCGTCGCCGAGTTCGCGGGGCCGGGCGAGATTCTCATCCAGACGCGCAACCTGCAAGCCTTCGCCGGGATGCTCAAGCCCTTCTTCCCCTCGCAGGGCGGGAGCGGCGGGGGCGGCTTCAACCTCGGCGGCTAGGGCGATTTTTGATTCTGGATTTTTGATCGGCGGTTGAAAGACCGAGGCGCGGCCCGCCGCCCTCGAACCGACAATCAAAAATCGCGAATCAAGAATTCCGTTGAGAGGTGCAACATGAGTCAGCTTGTGGCAGAGAACGGGGCCGCCGGGGCGGGCCGCCTGCCGGGCGCGGGGCGGCGGGTGAGCATCCTCGGCGTGCCGTGCGGGTTCGGCGCGAGCATCGCCGGCGTGGACCTCGGCCCGGCCGCGATGCGCGTGGCGCGACTGCGCCAGAGGGTCGCGCAGCTCGGCTACGAGGTGCGCGACCTCGGCGACCTCCGCATGGAGTGCCCCAACGACCCGGCCCCGCCCGGCGTCAAAACGAAATTCCTCCGCGAGATCGCCGCCGCCAACGCGCAGCTCGCCGCCGACGTGAGGAAGATTCTGGAGGGCGGGGAACTGCCCATCATCCTCGGCGGCGACCACTCCATCGCCGTCGGCTCGGTCTCGGGCGTGGCCTCCTTCTGCCGCGCGCGCGGGGAGACTTTCGGCCTCATCTGGTTCGACGCCCACGCCGACATGAACACGCCCGAGACGACCCCCTCCGGCAACGTCCACGGCATGCCGCTCGCCGCCCTCTTCGGGCGCGGCGCGCCGGAGCTGACCGGCATCGAGGGCTTCTCGCCCAAGCTCGACCCGCGCCTCTGCGTCCACGTCGGCGCGCGCGACGTAGACCCCGGCGAGCGCGAGCTGATCCGCGAGCTCGGCGTCCGCTTCATCACCATGCGCGAGATAGACGAGCGCGGCATGGGCGCCTGCATGGACGAGGCCCTCGCCGTCGCCTCGAAGGCCACGGCCGGCTACGTCGTGACCTTCGACATCGACGCCCTCGACCCGACGGACGCGCCCGGCTCCGGCACGGTCGTCCGCGGCGGCCTCACCTACCGCGAGGCGCACCTCGCGATGGAGAAGATCGCCGAGCGGGGCGGCGCGCTCTCGCTCGAAGTGGTCGAGATCAACACCGCGCTCGACGTGAACAACCGGACGGCGGAGCTGGGCGTCGAGCTGATCTGTTCGGCCCTCGGGAAGACGATTTTGTGATGCTCCCGCGGGCTCCCGTAAACCTTTAAGTCCGAAACCGGAAGTGACTGACGCGACCGGCTTTGGGCTTTTCACTTTTGAGTCGGAAACTGTTTATGGCGGAGAAGATTCGGGTCGGTGTGATTTTCGGCGGCCGCTCGGGCGAGCACGAGGTCTCGGTGCGCTCGGCGCGCTCCGTCATCGAGGCGATTGACGCGGAGAAGTACGAGGTCGTGCCGCTGGCGATCAACAGGGAGGGGCGTTGGCTCTCGCCGGCCGCCTCGGCCGCGCTGCTGCCGGAAGCGGCCCGGGGGCTTCTGCCCGAAAGGGTGGCCGAGGCGGACAGGGCCGTGACCATCGTCGGCGACCCCTCGCGCGGCGGCCTGCACCGGCTCGAAGGCGGCGGCTCGCCGCAGCGGCTCGACGTGGTCTTCCCCGTGCTCCACGGAACCTACGGCGAGGACGGGACGATACAGGGCTTGCTGGAGATGGCCGGCGTCCCTTACGTCGGGTGCGGCGTGCTGGCTTCGAGCTGCGGGATGGACAAGGTGACGATGAAGACGCTCTTCCGCGAGGCCGGGCTGCCCACCTGCAAGCACGTCTGGTTCCTCCGTTCGGACTGGGAGCGCGACCCCGGCGCGGCGGCCGAGAGGGTTGTGAAGGAACTCGGCTTCCCCGTCTTCGTCAAGCCCGCCAACCTCGGCTCCTCGGTCGGCATCTCGCGCGCCGGCGACGGCGAGGCGCTGGCCGCGGCCGTCAACCTCGCGGCCAGATACGACCGCAAGATCATCGTCGAGGAGGGCTTGGACGCGCGCGAGATCGAGTGCGCCGTGATGGGCAACGACGAGCCGGAGGCGAGCCTGCCCGGCGAATACATCGTCCACGACGAGCAGGGCAGGTTCCTCGACTACACGGAGAAGTATTCGAGCACCGGGCACGTCGAGTTCGTCGCGCCGGCGCCCATCCCGAAGCGCCTGAGCGAACGCATCCGCCGGCTGGCAGTCCGCGCCTTCAGGGCGGTGGACGGGGCCGGCTTCGCCCGCGTCGATTTCTTCCTCCGGCGCGACAACGGCAAGCTCCTCGTCAACGAGCTGAACACCATCCCCGGCCTCACGGACGTGTCCGGCTTCCCCAAGATGTGGGCCGCCTCCGGCCTCACCTTCACGCAGGTCATCGACCGCCTCGTCGAACTCGCCTTCGAGCGCCACCGCGACAAAGCCCGCAACGTGACCAGCCTCTAAAACAGTCGCGGCTTCGAGTTCCGAATCACCAAGACCGCCTTAACCGGCGCGCCCGCGGGGCGGGCGGCAAGGGGCCGAGCCTTCGAAGGGGCGGGAGCAGCGAACCTTGTCGTCGAGTTGGATTCCGGGGCGGGCGGGAGAGCGGAGGGCGTGCGGGGAAGTTGACCGGCGGCGGCCGTCGCCTCCGACCCGTCGCCCTCGAACGCTTCAGGACTTGCCGGCGCGGTAGCCGCTGCGGGTGCGGGCCTTGAGGTCGGCGCGCGCCAGCTTGAGTTCGATGGCGCGCCAGCGGCCGTCGCGGGCGGCGTTGGTCGGCCGGTAGCCGAGCGTGTACTGGTTGCTCAACTCGTCAACGATGCCGGCGAAGGCTTCGCCCAACTCGCGCCCGCCCGGCGTCGAGACGTAGCGCCCGCCGCTCTTCGCCGCCAGATTCCGCAAAGCCCCCGCCGACTGCGCCCTCTGCGCGGCGTTCGCCGTCAAGTCCAGCATGTCCACCGTGTAGATGACGGCGTCGGCCGCGAGCGCGGCGTCGAGCGCCTTCGAGCCCGTCACGCCGCTCTTGTTGTCGGCGCCGTCGGAGAGCAGGACGATGGCGCGCCGCTTCTCGGGCCGGCGCGAGAGGTCTGCGGCCGCGCGGAAGACGGCGTCGTTCATCGCCGTCATGCCCCTCGCGCCGAGCGTGTAGGCCGTCGGCGGCAGGTCGCGCCCCGGCGAAAAGTCCTGCACCTGCTCGACCTTCGAGTCGAAGTTGTAGACGGCGGCCACGTCGTCCGGCCGCAGGCCGTCGAGGAAGCGGATGGCGGCGGCCCGCGCGAGCGAGACGCGCCCCTCCATGCTGCCCGAGGTGTCGATCAGGATGGCGGCGGCGAACGGCGTCTCCTCGACGGAGAAGAGGCTGAGCGGCTGCTCGCGCCCGTCCTCGAAGACGCGGAAGTCCGCGCGCGCGAGCTTGTGGACGTAGCGGCCGCCGCCGTCGGTGACCGTGACGTTTAAGACGACGAGTTCGGAATCGACGCGGACGACCTCGTCGTCGTCCTGCGCCCGAGCCCCCGCGGGCGCGAGGCAGAGCAGCGCGGCGAGGAGCGCGGCGAGCGGGCGGCGGGCGCGCCGGCGCGCGGTGTCGGGGCGACTCGGCGGGGGCGCGGGCCGGTCTCTCATGGCTTGACGAAGGCGCGGATGTGGCGGATGAGTTCGAGCAGTTCGTTCGAGTGTTTGATGACGGCCCCGGAGACGACGAGGCGCGAGGTCTTGCGCACGCTCTGGCCGAGCTTCCCCGAAACGTCGGCGAGCCGGGCGACGGCCTGATCGAGCTGCGCGGGCGGGTCTTCGAGCTGCTCGTCGTCGTCGGAGCCGCCGGCCCCGCCGCGGATTTTGCGCGCCAGCTTCTCCATCTTTTCGAGGCGCTTCAGGTCGTCGCGGCTGAAACTCTTCTGCCGGCCGAAGGCGTCAAGCAGGTCTGTGCCGAGCCGCACCGTCTCGTCGGCGCGCTCGACCATCTCCCTGTGGCTCTCCTCCTCGTGCCGTATCTCGGCCCGCTTCAGCAGCTCGGCCTCGGGCGAGCCGAAGGGGCCGGGCCGGCTGCGCTGGCGCGGCTCTGTGCCCGGCGGGATGTGGCGGACGCCGGGGTCGGGGCGGCGCGAGCCCGTGCCGGGCAGGGCCGGGGCGGGGCCGGAGTTGGCGGAACGCTGCCTCAGTTTGGCCTGCGCCGCGGGCGCGAGGAGAAAGAGGGCGGCGGCCAAGCAGAAGGCGTGCCTGATGAGGGTTATGCTCATGTTGACCCTTTGCGCTGCGGAAGAGAAAAACTGCCGGACGTGCGACGGATTCGGTGCTATGACGCGGGGCCGGAAAGCCGGGTTGTCTTTACCGCCCGCCGACTTACAGCTCGCGGCCGCAGAATTCGGTTGAAGTTTGTCGCCGCGCCGACTTCTCACGTAACGCCTGAGAGACCGTCAGGGCACGGAGACGGGCGTGTCGGGCGTGTTGATGAACTCCTCGCCGCCCGAGCGGGGCCGCGGGCGCGAGTCCTTCGTGACGGGGATCGTCCGCGAGTCGGGTATCCGCTCCGGCGGCCTTCGTGCGCCGGGCGAGGTCTTGAAGGCCAACTCCTCACGCCCGCCCGCGCGCAGCCGCAGCAGGCGCGAACTGCTCCACTCGCCCGAAAGAACTTTTAGGGAATACCGACCCTTCTCGCCGGGGCCGAGCGCCGCCGGCGCGACCGGCACGCTGCGAATCTCCGTGGCGCCGTCGGCGCGCCGCTTCAGCTCCAGCTCCACCGAAAGATTTTCCAGACGCTCGCCGCCGACGTTCTGCACCGTCCCGCCGAGGACGGCGTGCGGCTTCCTCAGCATCGCCTCGTCCACGAGGACGTGAACCGCCGGCGAGGGGGCGGCCGGCGCCGAGGACGGCGCGGCCTGCCGGGCGGACTCGCTGGCCCGTTCGCCCTGACAGCCCGCGAGGGCGAGCAGCGCCGCGCACAAAACGATGGCGGCCCGGGGGCCGTAAAGGAAAGCGTTTGTCATCACCCGTGCGGCTCGCCGGACGCCCGCGGGGCGGGAGGTCTGCGGCGGGGAACGGGCGGACGCTCAGACGCTTACCGACCCGTCGTTAAGAGATTCGTTGAGGGAGTTCCGCCCCTCCGGAAAGGTTTATGGCTCGTGGCCCGGGGGCGCGGCCCCCGTGACCTTGACGACGAGGTCTTTCAAAAACTGCTCCTCGGCCGTCCCGTTGCTCCTGAGCGTCACCCAGTCAGTCCCGATGACGCCTTCGCTGCGCCCTTCGATGCGCGCGTTGACGGAAACGTTCGTGGTCGTGCCGTCGATGGGCTGGACTTCGACGATCATCGTGTAGCGGCCGCGCGTCCAGTTACGCACCTCCGTGGCCGGCACCTCGGCCACGCGGTTCAGCTCCGAGGCGGTCACGACCGAGCCGCGCGTGAAGGTGAAAGGCTGCGAGATGAGCAAGCCCTCGGCCGGCTTCGAGCTGGGTTCGTCGAGGATCATGCGGCGCTCGCCCATCAACTCGATGACGGCCTTCGTGAGCACGTCGTTCGGGACGGTGAAGCGGTAGGGGTTCGGCACGGGGGGCAGCGTCGGCGTGCGCCCCTTGCCGAAGTCGATGCCGCGCCCGGAACCCGTGTCGAGCTTGCCCCCGTTGACGGCCGGCTGGCGGTTGTTGCCGCTGTCGCGGACGCGTTCGTTCTGCTGGTCGACGCCCTTCTCCTGCGCCTGAGCCGGGACGGCCAGCGCGAAGGCGAACAGCGCCAGAGCGCAAATTTTCTTCATGGCTTCACCCTTTGTGGACGGGCCTTTCAAAAGAGTCTGCAACGCGGGGGACACGCGCTGAGCATAAAGCAACGTTCATGCGAATTCAAGAAAGACCTTCGGCGCGCGGAGGGAAAAGGCGCGCGGCCTTCAACGCGGCGACTCGGCGGGCGCGGGCGTCGCGGAGGTGGCGGGAGTCGGCGCGGGCTGGAGGGCGACGTTGGCGTTGCGCGCGCGCTCCCATTCGCGCAGGGCCTGCACGCCGCGCCCGAAGTCCGCTTCGTTCTCGTAGAAGTTGTGCGCCCCGTCGTCGCGCGAAGGCTCGCGGACGTAGTAGAGGTAGTCGGTCTGCGCCGGGGCGAGCGCGGCTTCGAGCGAGCGCTGGCCGGGCGAGGCGATGGGGCCGGGCGGGAGGCCGCGCACCTTGCGCGTGTTGTAAGGCGAGTCGCGCTCCAGATCGCTCAGGTAGACCTTGCCGTCGTTGCGCCACTTGCCGGCGAGCTTCGAGGCGTAGATGACCGACGAATCGATCCCCAGCGGGATGCCGCGTGACAGACGGTTGTAGATGACCGAGGCGACGAGCGGGCGCTCCTCCTTCAACTTGGCCTCGGTCTCGACGAGCGAGGCGACGGTGACGATCTCGCGGGGCGTGCGGCCGGGCGGGAGGGCGTGCTTGGCCGTCGTCTCCGCCCACACCTGCCGGAAGCGCCGCACCATCGTGTTGACGACCTCGCGCGCGGTCGAGTCGGGCGGGAAAATGGAAGTGG